>OIDP01000447.1_pt1 | contig 18169 bp, 10 predicted proteins | sample 1581591 | NCBI WGS metagenome assembly OIDP01 (sample SAMEA3882552, study PRJEB24775) | human gut metagenome | biome: human-associated habitat; feature: intestine environment; material: feces | place: Netherlands | collected 2009/2010 | reverse complement strand
CGATCGGAGTGTGGATCGGCTGGAACGAGTCCTTGCCGTATTTGGCGTAGTGGCCGGAGGTCACGTACAGTTCCTTATTGCCGATGTGGGGCGTGATGACCTGCTGGTAGCCGTACTCCTTCTGTACGCCGCGCAGGAACTGTTCCAGGCGGTCGCGCAGGGCAGCGCCTTTGGGAAGCCACAGGGGTAGCCCCTGGCCTACGCGTTGCGAGAAGCAGAAAAGCTCCAGCTCCTTGCCCAGCTTGCGGTGGTCGCGTTTCTTGGCCTCCTCCATCATCGCCAGATACTCGTCGAGCATCGACTTCTTGGGGAAGGAGATGCCGTAAATGCGGGTGAGCATCTTGTTCTTCTCGTTGCCGCGCCAGTAGGCTCCGGCGACCGAGGTGAGCTTGATGGCCTTGATCAACCCCGTGTTGGGCAGGTGCGGTCCCCGGCAGAGGTCGGTGAATGCGCCGTTGGTGTAGAACGAGATCGTGCCGTCTTCCAGGTCGCGGATCAGCTCCACTTTGTAAGGATCGCCCTTTTCGGTGAAATTCTTCAGCGCGTCGGCTTTCGATACTTCCGTGCGGATGAGTTGCTCCTTGTTGCGCGAAAGTTCGATCATCTTCTTCTCGATGGTTTCCAGATCGGCTTCGGTGATGGGCACGGGTGAGTCCACGTCGTAGTAGAATCCGTTCTCGATCGCCGGGCCGATGCCGAACTTGATGCCCGGATAGAGGGCTTCGAGCGCCTCGGCCAGCAGGTGCGACGAGGTGTGCCAGAAAGCGTGCTTGCCTTCGGGGTCGTCCCACTTGTAGAATTTGATCGAAGCGTCCTCTTCGATGGCGCGGTTGAGATCGACGGTCGCGCCGTTTACCGATGCGGCCAGGGAGTCGGCAGCTAAACGAGGGCTGATACTCTCGGCGATCTGGTAAGCCGTAGTCCCTTTGGCGAACTCTTTGACGTTGCCGTCGGGAAAGGTGATTTTAATCATTTGTAAATTATTGTTTTGGGGCCTTCGGCGCTTCCACAATTACGAGACGGAATACACCTCCGGTTCGCCCGGTTTTACTGTTTTGCCTGCGGCTTTCCGGCGGGCTTGTCCGCGCAGGCGGATAGGGCCGGATTGTCGCTTATGCTTGTGACAAGGAACGTGCCGGGAAGCGGTTTCTTGTCCGGATCGGCTCCGTTGCCGTATGACACTATGCCTTGAATCGGCCGGGACCGTCGGGAGAGTGCGTGCCGTCCGATTTACGGGGCCGACTATCCGTTCGGTTTTCGGAGCCGCGTTCAGCCGGTTTAACTCTCTTTCTCCGTATCGGGCAGGTCCTTCACGGACAAGTCCCTTCCGCCCCGTTCGCGCTCGGCGTGCGGCAGCGGGTTGCTCGTCCATTCGGCCCAGGCGCGGCGGTTGTTCACGATGTCCGTGGCCAGGTAGATGGCGTTGCGCATCGATTGCGGGTCGGCCTTGTCCTGTCCGGCGATGTCGAACGCCACGCCGTGATCGGGCGATGTCCGCACGCAGCCCAGGCAGGCCGTGAAATTCACCCCGTCGGGCGAGAGGGTCTTGAACGGCGTGAGTCCCTGATCGTGATACATGGCTAGTACTGCGTCGTAATCCCGGTAGTGGCCGCTGGCGAAGAATCCGTCGGCAGCGAAGGGGCCGAAAGCGAGTATGCCTTTTTCGTAAGCCTCATTGACTGCCGGTCGGATGATGTGTTCCTCTTCCGAACCGAGCAGACCGCCGTCGCCCGCGTGAGGATTGAGTGCCAGCACCGCGATACGGGGTTCGACGATGCCGAAATCCGCCTTGAGCGACGAACGCAGCTGTTCGAGCCGTGTGACGATCTTCTGCCGGGTCAGGTCGTGGCTGATCTCGGTGACCGGGATGTGGATCGTGACCAATCCCATGCGGAGCAGGTCGCTGCACATCATCATCAGGGGTTCGCCGCCCAACTCGGCCGCCAGAAATTCGGTGTGTCCCGTATAGCGGAAGTCGTCCGACTGGATCGACTCCTTGTCGATCGGAGCCGTGACCAGTGCATCGAGCTGTTCGTCCCGCAGGTCGCGCACGGCGGCGTGGAGCGCCTCGGCTGCCGCCCGGCCCGCCTCCGGCGAGGCCGTACCCGGCTCGATCTTCGTTTCGTCGCCGCAGAGAATCAGGTTGATCTTGCCCCGGCGTATCTCGTGTATCGAAGAGGCGATATGGAAGGGGACGGGTTCCAGATCGGCGATGGTTTTCTGGTAAAATTCCGCCGCTTTCAGGGATCCGTAGATGACGGGCGTGCAGAGTTCCGTCATACGCGGATCGGCGAAAGTCTTGAGAATGACTTCCCAGCCGATGCCGTTCGGATCACCCTGCGTGATGCCTATTTTGAGTCTGTTTTCCGACATAAATAAAATTCTTTGTTCCGTTTTCGCGCACGCGATCCGACGATGGAATCCGTCTTTTCGCTGTTTGCCGGGCGAAAACGCTCTGTTTCAATCTACAAATATAGGATATTTTTTCGGAGTTCGCGGATTTTGCGCCGAAATTATGACCGGATGTAAATTTTTTTGCCGAAAATTATGGGGGGGGGAATTTTTTCTATCTTTCGGAAAGTTTTGAACCCATTAAATTGGAAGTGTATGAAAAAGTTGCTTTTATCGGTGGTTGCGGCATTCTGCATAACCGCTTCGCCGGCCCAGAGTTTTGAAGAGTTGTTAGCTCCGGTCCATTCCTGTTGCGAGCGTGGGAATCGGGCGATGGAAGCGAAGAGGTATGCGGAAGCGGAGCGTGAGTACCGGGAGGCGATCCGCCTTTTCGAGACATTGCCCGATAGTGTCCGGACGCAGCTCGACGAGTGGAATTACGGCGGCTATTTGAGAGGCGAATATTACAACCTGGCTTGTGCACAGTCCCGACTGAACAAACGCAGGGCGGCTGTGGCGAGCCTTGCGGCCTATGTCGATTGCGGGAACTGCGATTACTCCTGGATGATCGAAGATCCCGATCTGGACAATATCCGCTCCGAGAGGGGATATGCGGAGACTGTAGAAAAAGCTCGTGAGCAGGGCGATTTCATGTGGATCTTGCGGCAGGCGGGGCCTTACGATTCCTCTGCGCCGACGGATTCTCTTCCCCGGTTCCGCTATGCCGATCCCAACGACCGCGATCTGGTGCGGGTGCGGGAGTATTTCAACTTGGACAGTATTGCCGGCAGCGGCGACGAACTGTCGAAGATCCGGAACCTGATGCACTGGGTGCACAATGCGGTACGTCACGACGGCAGTTCCCGCAATCCGACCTCTCGCAACGCGATCGATCTGATCGAGGTGTGCCGCAAGGAGAACCGGGGAATCAACTGCCGTATGATGGCTCAGGTGCTCAACGAGTGCTATCTGGCGATGGGTTTCAAGTCGCGCTTCGTGACCTGCATGCCCCGGAAGATGGTCAATGACTGTCACGTTATTAATGTCGTCTATTCCGCGACGCTCGACAAGTGGGTTTGGGTCGATCCCACGTTCGATGCCTACGTGGTCGATGAGAACGGGGTGATGCTTTCGATCCAGGAGGTTCGGGAGCGGATGCGCGACGGGCGTCCCTATTTCCTGAACGAGGATGCCAACTGGAACAACGAGTCGCCCCAGACGCAGAAACATTATCTCGATACCTATATGGCCAAGAACCTCTATTACCTGGTATGCTCCGACCGGAGCGAGTTCGACACCGAAACCTGGTGCGAAGGCAAGCATCCGATCTATTATGTTGCGCTGATTCCGGAGGGCTATGATTGCGACCGGGAGTATCATTTCATGACGACCAACGACAAATGGTTCTGGGCATCGCCGTATGCGGAGTGATTTCGGTCTGCGTTGGTTCCGAACCCTCTCCCGATCCTGCGGAGAGGGTTTTTTAGTCGCTCGGAAACAGGAGTGTATATTCTGTCGCTGGCCGGTGTGGGGCGTTTTTTAAGAATGGCGGAATGTGCGCCCGGCTAAGAAACGGAGCGCTTGGGGGAGGGAGAAATTCCGATAGGTATTCCGGTCCTCCGTATCGCTGCCGTTCTTTTTCGGCTGTCAGTTGTCTGTTTTCCGATATATGTTCGCCCGGCGTCGGGCTTATGCCGTAGAACCGTCTGTGTTTGACGTAATTACTTCCCGTTTTTCCCGAAATCGTTCGCCGAGGAGATAAAAGTCGCTAAACTAAAAAATGCACCGGACGGGGATTTGCCGGCTGAATGCCGACTCTCCGGTCCGGTTCTCTCTCGTCTTTCGGACTTGTCTTATCTCTTTGCGCTCGCCTGCCGGCGGAATTCGGCGCAGACGACGGCCGTGGCGATCGCTACGTTGAGCGATTCCGAACCGTTGCGGTCGGCGGGATAGGGCGGGATGAACAGTTTGTGCGATACGTGTCGTGCGGCGGCCGGAGCGATCCCTTGGCCTTCGTTGCCCATCAGGACGATCCCGCCCGGCGTAAGGGGTGTCGAGTAGATGTTTTCCCCCTCGAGGAAAGTCCCGTAAACGGGAATATTCCGCTCCCGAGCCTGTGCCAGGTACGGTTCGAGGGCCGTGTAGTGGACTTTGACCCGCAGGATGGCCCCCATGGTCGCCTGCACGACCTTCGGGTTGTAGCAGTCGGCGGTCGTTGGGGAACAGACGATCTCGGGGATGCCGAACCAGTCCGCCAAGCGGATGATTGTGCCCAGGTTGCCCGGGTTCTGCACCTGGTCGAGCGCCAGCACCAGCTCCCGTTGTGCCGTATCGGGCCGGAAAGGATGATGCGGGATTTCGACCAGCGCCAGCGAATCCGACGGGGTCTTCAGCAGCGAGAGCCGCTCCATTTCACGCGAAGACACGGTTTCGACTTCGCCGCCCTCGAAAAGCCCTTCCAGGGCGAATATCTTGCGGACGCGCAGGGCGGAGGTGCACAGCTCCCCGATGAACTTGTGTCCTTCGGCTACGAACAGCCCGTGTTCGGTGCGGCTGCGTTTGTCGGCCAGCGAGCGGACGAGTTGTATTTCGGCTTTGGTCATGGTTGCTGCCGTTTTTCGATCGTGAATGTTGTGCCTTCGGTGGCCGGGTGGGTATCGGGAAATACCGTGCGGGCCTCTTCGACCAGAACGCTCTCTTCCTTGTAGCGGGACGAGTAGTGTCCGATTACGAGCCGTCCGGCGCCGGCTTTGAGGGCGATGCGGGCCGCTTCGACCGCAGTGGAGTGACCCCGCTCGCGGGCGATCTTGTGCTCGGCGTGGGCGTAGGTCGCTTCGTGGTAGAGCAGATCGGCCCCCTCGACGAGTTTTGCCGCTTTGGGCGACCAGCTCGTATCCGAGAGATAAGCGTATGAACGTGGCGCGTAAGGCCGGTAGGTCAGTTCCGCATTGGGGAGCGTGTCCCCGTTGTCGAGCAGAATATCTTCGCCCCGCTTGGCGGCCGTGATCCGGGCGATCGAGAGTCCGTATTCCGTGATTTTCTCCTTGCGGACGTTCAGCGGGGGCTGTTTCTCCCGGAACAGGTAGCCGGAGGTGGGGATGCGGTGACGCAGGGGAACGCTCCACACTTCGAGCGTGCGGTTTTCGAACAGCAGGGCGTGCCGGGTCGTATCGACTTCCACCCATTCGATTTCGTAGGGCAGTTGCGTGTCGAAGTAGCGCAGGTGGCATCCGAGCATTTCGCCCAGCGGCGCGGGACCGAAAATCTTGAGCGGCGTGCGGCGTCCGTAGAGCCCCAGCGTCGAGATCAGCGGAAAGAGTCCGAAGACATGGTCGCCGTGCAGATGGGAGATGAATACCGCCCGCAGTTTCAGCGGATTGATTCCGTAGCGGAACATTTGCTGTTGTGCGCCCTCGCCGGCATCGACCAGGTAGTGCTGTTCGTGTACCTTGACGATCTGCGCCGACGGATGTCGGTCGGGCGTAGGTTTGGCCGAAGCCGAGCCTAATATGGTTACGCTGAAACTCATCTTTTTTCGATTTTATAGGGCATCTTTCGCCCTTCCTCGTCCTCCCCGAAAGGGAGATACTTGAAGTATGTCCCTTCCGTGTCGTCCGTCGTCATGTCAAAATCTGCACCCCTAAAATCAAAAAGGGTTGCAGGGAATGGATACCTTCCGTTCTTCTTCGTCCTTTCCGAAAAGGGTGACAGCCGCGTCGAAACCCATGCTGCAGGAATTGGAAGGAGTTCGAGGGTTTCCGTGTTCTCCGCCTGCCGGTTTTGCAAGACCGGGTTTCGAACGGTCGGAAACCGTCCGGCTGTCGGGGATGAAGAAAGGGAACGGCTTGTGCGCACTCGTTCCCTTTCTTGAATAGAAATTACTGCAGCAGGAAACGTTCGCAGTCGAGAGCGGCCATACAGCCCGAGCCGGCGGCCGTAATCGCTTGGCGATAGTGGGGATCCTGCACGTCACCGGCGGCGAAAACGCCTTCGACGCTGGTGCGGGAGCTGCCCGCTACGGTTTTGATATAACCTTCGGCGTCGAGTTCCAGTTGGTCTGCGAAAATCTCCGTGTTGGGATGGTGCCCGATCGCCACGAAGAAGCCAGCGATGTCGATTTTGGTTTCCGTGCCTTTGTTGTCGCGCAGCAGGGCGCCTGTTACGCCGGTTTCATCGCCCAATACTTCGGCCGTGTTGTGCTCGAAGAGGACTTTGATGTTCGGGGTGTTCATTACCCGCTCCTGCATGGCTTTCGAAGCCCGCAGGTAGGGCTTGCGGACGATCAGATATACCTGGCGGCAGATCGAAGCCAGGTAGGTGGCCTCCTCGCATGCCGTATCGCCGCCTCCGACGACCGCTACGTCCTTCTTGCGGTAGAAGAATCCGTCGCAGGTGGCGCAGGCGCTGACGCCCATGCCCTTGAATTTCTCTTCGGAGGGCAGTCCCAGGTATTTGGCTGCGGCGCCGGTCGAAATGATCAGGGCTTCGGCTTGGATCTCCTTCTCTCCGTTCACGATGACGTGGAACGGGCGCGAGGAGAGATCGACGCTGGTAATGACGCCCGGGCGGATATCCGCCCCGAAGCGCAAGGCCTGCCGGCGCATGTTATCCATGAGTTTGGGGCCGTCGATGCCTTCGGTGAAACCGGGGAAGTTTTCGATTTCGGTGGTGGTGGTGAGCTGTCCGCCCGGCTCGATCCCTTCGTAGAGTACCGGCGAGAGGTTCGCCCGGGAGGTGTAGATCGCAGCCGTATAGCCCGAAGGGCCGCTGCCGATGATCAGACATTTTACGTTTTCCATAGAGTATTTTTTGTTAAGTTATTAAGCTTCGACGTATTCGTTTTCTTCGATGTAGCGCGGTGTGAATCCGCCGACGATGCGTCCGTTGTAGTCGGCAAGCGCCCAGAGCCCTTCGCTCCGAATGCGAGAACAGCCCGTGTAGGGGTTGTAATCGACGATTTCGTAGCGGGGTTCGATCACGTAGTGTCCCCGTTTGTCGATCAGGCCCATGCCCTGTGCGGTCTGGACTTCGGCGCGTCCTTCGCGGAAGTCGGCGGCCCAGACGAATTGCGGCGCGATAACCGGTCGGTTTTCGGTATCGACGAACCCGTAGCCGGTTTCGTCTTCCACACGAACCAGTTGATCGGACATCTCGCCCACGAACAGATGTCCCGGAAATTCGGGCAGCGTGGTGTAGCGGGACGGTTCCGCGTCGCAAAGCATCTGCCCCTTGCCGCCCTGTTCGCGCACGAACTGACGCAGACGTTCGAATCCTTCGGCGTCGTGTCCTTCGCCGAAACGGGCGAAATGGTACCGGACGGGAATCAGTCGTCCGTCGGAGGTGACGTAGAGGTTTCCGGGTTTGAGGTTGTTGTGGCTGAAGTCCAGCTCGGACAGTCCCGCCTCCAGTTTATCGAGCGCCGACCGCAGGGATTCGGCATCGAACTCTGCGGCGCAGACCGAAAGGGGGCGCCCTTCGGGCAGCCGATGCAGCACCACATCGCAGGTGCGGGTCGTCCCGGTGTCGTCCGTGTAGGTCATTTCGTCGCGCAGGATCGTGTATTCGGTAAGCAATGGTGTCCGGAGGTACCGAAGCCGGGCCGCTGTCTGTTCGACGGCGAAGATCGAGGCTGTCGAGAGCGGGAAGCAGAGCAGGTATTTCCGGCTCTGCCATTCGATTTCCGCTTCGGCGAAGCGACTGGTGCGCGACAGGACTACTCCTCCCGTCGCCGTCCGGCGGGGACGGCAGTCGCGGAGCGTCGAAAAGGCCAGATCGGGAGCCTGGAGCGCTTCGGTGAAGTTATAAAGGGTGGGAACGGTCATCTTTTTACTGTATTTTGATGCTGATCGAGCCGATGTTGAGGATGGCGATGAGTTCGGCGATCGACGTGTTGTAACTCATTCCTCGGAAGGGTGGCTTGGCCAGATCGCCCCGCACCTGTCGGATCGCCTCCGAAAGCTCTTCGGGCATCGGACTCGAACAGTCGTGCAGCAGTCTTGCGTAGCGGTTGTCGGCGGGAATCTCCTCTTCGGTCGGAAAGAGCAGCGAACGTGAGTCGGACGTGGTGGCGATATGGATGTTGATCAGGAGCACCTTGCCGTCGGTGGTTCCGATGGTGCGGATCTTTTCGCAGATCGCAAGCTGTTCGCGTTCGTCGCAGTCCGAGGCTTCCCCGTCGGTGATGTTGAAGACGATGGGCGGAAAACTTTCGCTGTGGGCCGGATTCGTGCACCACGCTTGTGTCAGGTCGCGGATTTGCAGCAGCGCTTCGTACATGGGTGTCTGGCCGACGGCTTTCGGAGCGATCCAGGCCGGCATCGAAATCTTGCGGAAGGTGGCTTCGCCGTCCGGCATGCGGCGCTCCACGACCGTTTCTGCGAAATCGACGGGCAGAGCGGCCAGCCGCGATACCGGAACCAGCGGCTCCGGATCGTTCAGCAGCGATACGATTCCGTCGCCCGAATAGCCCAATACCGCGATGTCGTAGTAGTCGCGCACCTCGTCGCTGCGCCGGGCCCGTTCGATGAGTTCGAACAGCAGCCGGTTGGTGACTTCGGCGACGGCTTCGGCCTTGGTGGTCTGCCGTCCCCGGAACAGGAGTTTCTCCGCCATCGAGCCGGATTGGTCGATGGCCAGGATGAAGGCTGTGCGGTGGCTCCGCGTGATACTTTGGGTGTACATTATCGGATTCCTCTTACGGTGTGGTAGTCCTGCATTTTCTCCTCCTCCGAATCGGCATCCACGCCGTATCCGACGGCCATGGCGGGCGAGCAGTCGCGGGCCCGGTCGTCTTCGGCGGATTTATGGAGTGTTTCGCGGGTTCGCTCTCCGGCTGTCACGGCTTCTGCGATCTCTTCTGGGGAGGGAGCGTGTCCGAGCAGTTGCACGAGCACCCCTTCCGCCCAACTGCGGGCGTAATGGTCGTAGTCGGCGGCTATCCGGTCGAATGCCCGGTCGATGCCTTCCAGCGAATCGATGCCGCCGTTCGCAATGGCGTCGATTCGCTGGATACGTTTCACCTCCCGGCGGGGAACATATTGCCCCGCCACATCGTTCCAGCGGCCCGTGCCGTCCGCACGACCCGGTTCGCCGTTTCGGAGCATCGCGCCGAGCGAGGCGACGATCGCCTTATTGTAGAGCTTCAGACCTCTTTGCAGCTGCGTGGAGCGGATTAGGGCGTGGTTGTGGACATAACTCTCCGCGTCGGGGTGCGCTTCCGCCAGCGAGTTGAGGGTATTGACCGCATCGATCATTCCTCCGGCCAGATAGGGGTTGTACTCCTCGAAGTTGATCCGGTCGCGTTTGACGGTGCGCCGGTCGCGTTCGAGCCATTTCCCGATGTCGCGCACAGTGCCGTAGCTGGTGAGGTTGGCGCCCGGCATCAGCGCCGAACGTCCGTCCTGTTCCACCAGGTAGGAGAACGGAAACGCCGAGGTGTCGTGATGCTGCGTATGGCGGCCCAGGACCAGCGTAAAGGGTCCTTCGATGGCCGGAGCCATGATGTAGGTGCCGCTGCCGAATTTGCAGCCCCGCAGGTGGACGGACTGGTGCACTGCGCCGCTCTTGAAGAGGTGGTTGCTCTGGTTGGCGCCGCTGCCGGCGTTGAAGAACGAGAACATTCCGGCGATCAGCAGCGAGGATTTGTGGTGCGAAACGGTGTAGGGACCCGCGAAGATCGAAACGGCCTCTCCGTTTTCGCAGTGGCTGTTGGCGAAAAAGAGCGAATCGACGGCCGTGAAGTGTTTGTCCAGCGTGCAGCATTCGCCGGCGAAGCAGCGTTCGAGAAGCGTGCCGCCGTCGATGCGGGCTCCTTCTGCGGCGATGAAATCGCGGGCCTGGACGTCGATGCCGACATAAGCTCCGGCGCAGACCGTGCCGTTTTCCAACAGGGATACTCCGTCGATCGTCGCTCCTTCCCCGATATTGACCTCCCGGATGAAACGGGCGCCGGTGATGCGTGCGTGCGGACCGACGGTACCGAGGGTGTCGCGGCGCTCTGCGGCGTAGCGTTCGATCATTCGTTCGATGGCTTCGACAGCCTCGGGGCGATAGCGATAGACGGCCAGGATGTAGGCGGTCTGGGCGGTGAGTCGGTCGTAGATCCGTACGGTACGTCCGCCGTTCTCGTTGATGGCGGCGACCCGGACTCCGTTGCCGAACGAGGATTCGCAGCGGCATTCGAGCGCCGTAACCCCTTCGATCAGCGCCTCTTCGCCGATGCGGTAGTTGCGTATGGTGCAGCGGCGCAGCCGTGCTCCCCGCCCGATCTGTACGCGTCCTTCGAGCCGACAGCCCGAAAGATGGGCCGGGGTGAAGTCTTGTGCGACTTCGATGGCATCCCAATTTTCCGCGCTGTTTCCGGCGGCCGTGAGCGCCTCGATTTCGGCCGGTGTCGGTTTTCTGTATTCCGTCATGTCGTCGTTGCGATTCGAAATATTGAAGACAAAGATCGTGAAAGGTGAGGGCAATCGTGCGGGCTTGCACGCAAAGATTGCCGAACTGCCTCCGATCTTCTGCAAAGATAGCGAAAGCTGAGAGAAAACGGGAACTTATTCCCGGTTTTCCGAGGCGCATCCTATCTAAAACTATGTCAAAGATAGCGAAAGGTGGACGGCAAGCCAAACATCCCTTTTAGTTTCTTTTTTGCGTGGCAGAGTTCACGAGTGCCCTCTGCTTCGCTTCGACCGTCGGTTGTCCGAACTTGTCCGAGTCGCCTTGCTATCTTTTGCAAAGATAGTTAAAGCGACGGGCAATCGAAAATTTATTTTTCGGATTGCCGCGAAACGACCCTGTCGGAACAGGTATTCTTCGGATAAAGATAGTTGTTCGCCGTCAAATATGCAAGGTGGTTCGGGGTTCCTTGCGGCCGATGGCCAGACGTTGTCCGTCGCGGACGACGATCGCCCGCCCGTTTGCGAACGGTTTTACCGCATTGCAGTCCGAACAGTCGATCGCTACGGCACCGGTGGGGTCGATGAAATGCCAGCAGCGTCCCGTGCGGACGGCGGCCAAGCCTTCGGTGAAGTCGAAACCGGCGTCGTATATGGGTGGGATCAATTCCCGTTCTCCGATTTTGAAACCCCACAGTCCGTCCCGGACGAAGAGTTCGCCCCGGTCGGCCGGAGTTTCGGGCCCGCAAACGGCGTATCGGACGAGCGGCTTCAAGTTCGGCAGGCGCATCAGCGGGGATTCGAGCAACCGGGCGATGCGATAGCGGACGGCATCGCCCGCCTTTTCGAACAGTGCGAGGCATTCTGCGTGGGCCGCACAGCCGTGCCGGACGATTTTCCGGGGCGAGAGCAGCAGTCCCTCTCCCCGGTTGTAGCGGGCGAGCAGTCCGGGCTCGAGCGCCAGCGCGTGCAGGGTCGTGGAGATCGTGGCGATGGAGTAGTCGTCGATCGACGCGTCGAAATCCTCCGCCGTGCGTCCGGGGTGCTGGTAGGCTGCCGTGCCCAGTTCGGGACTTTTCTCTCCGGCGAAGACGGGAAGAAACATCGCATCGAAATCCACCGGACGGAGCGTGCCGCTCTCGTCCAGCAGAATATTTTCGGGTTTCAGGTCCCCGTGCGCCCAGTCGCTTTCGAGAAGTTCCAGCGCCAGGCGGTCGAACTGTCGGGCCAAGTTGCTGAGGTGCGCTTTGTCGCCGGAGCCGGCGCCCCGCATAACGGCTTCGTAGAGCGTGATCCCTTCGATCCAGTCGTCTATGACCACGTCGCACCACTCGCCCTGCCCGTCGGCCTGCCAAACGTAAAGCTCTTGCCGCAGGAGTTTCTCTTGATAGATCGCTTCGAGATGCTCCATAGGCCGTGTGTAGCATTTGAGCATTTTGTACCGGCCGCCGCAGCGGATTTTGAAAACCACCGCGCTGTTGCCGACCCAGCGCAGGGGGTCGCCGTCCGAAGAACGGCACACTTCGATTTCTCCCAGCGTGCGGGTCAGCCCATAGGGATCTTGAAGAGCCTCGATGAATTGGCGGATCGAATGGAGCATGGATAACAGGATGAAGGGAAGATAAAAACAAGTGGAAAACCGAAGGCTCTCCACTTGCAGGATTGAAGGAATGCGTACGGGAACGCTTTTCCGGTGTCGGATTAGTGGCAGCAGCCCTCGCCGCAGCCTCCCTTGTGGTCGCTGCAACCTCCCTCATGATCGCCGCAGCCGCCGTCGCAACCGCAGCTGCAGCCGCCTGCCGATTGCAGGTCTTCGGGCGTTACGTCGCGTACCGAAACGACCTCTACCTCGAAGTTAAGGGTCTTGCCGGCCATCGGATGGTTGAAGTCCATTTTCACGGTTTCTTCGCCCACCTCCTTGATGGTACCGATCATGCGGTTGCCCTGTGCATCGCTCATCGGCACCTGCGAACCTGCGAAGAGGATGTCTTCGGCCAGCTTGCCGTCCACCATGAATGTATTTTTAGGCAGATCGACGATCGCTTCGGCGATCACCTCGCCGTAACCGTCCTTCGGAGAGAGCGTGAAGGCAACCTTCTCGCCCGGCTCTTTGCCCAGGATCGCCTCCTCGAATTTGGGGAGCAGCATGCCTGTTCCGCAGATGAACTCGAGGGGAGCGCCCGGCTGGGACTGGTCTGCGATTGCGCCGTCAACGGTCAGTTTGTAATCGACCGCTACCATTTTGTTTTTTTCTACTTTCATTGTTTTCAGAAAATTATTTGAGTGTAATTGTGACAAAGATACGATTTTCGCCCGGATTTTGCAATCGGGATGAAATAAACGGATTTATACATTGTATTATTAACGCGAAAACGATGAAAAAATTATTCTTCGCATGGATCATGGCGCTGTGGTGCTTCCCCGCAGTATTCGCGCAGAGCGGGCAGGGGATTCGTTATCAGGGGGGAGGCCGGGATGGGGGCCGCTTTCGGAGTAGGATCGAACGCCTACGACCGTTTCGTCCTGGAAACCGTCCACGGCGTGCGCATCGGCCCGCGACTGTTCGTCGGCCTGGGCGTGGCCTGGAACTACTATTCCGCCCGGGGAGATATGCCGGACGATAGTTTCAGGGAATACACCGACGGAGGCCGTTCGTTCGTCCCGATTTTCGCCGATATGAAGGTTTATTTCCTCGACCGGCGGATTTCCCCCTATCTGAAAGTGGATATCGGTTACGGCATCCACAAGCACGGCGGTATTTATGCTGCGCCGGCCGTCGGTGTGAAATTCGGTTTGGGGAGTGTCCTGGCACTGAACATCGACTTCGGATTCCAGGTGCAGCAGCAGACTGCTCCCGACACTTCGAGCGGTCTGGGAGGTATCGTCCTGCGTGCCGGGTTGAGTTTTTAGGCTCGAATCCTTCGGGGTGAAATAAAAAGGAGGGGCGCAGTCCGCGTCCCTCCTTTTTCATGCAGAGCCCCGGTTTATTCCGTGCAGCGGCAGACCAGATTGCGGTCGCCGTAGCCGTTGTCGATCTTCGATACGTAGGGGAAGAATTTCGACTCGCGGATGAAGTCGAGCGGGAACGCTGCCTTTTCGCGCGTGTAGGGATGCGACCATTCGCCGCAGATTTCGGCAGCCGTGTGGGGAGCGTTCACCACCACGTTGTCCGCTTCGCCCGAAGCGGCGGCCTCCTCGCATTCGCGCTTGATCTGGATGAGCGTGGCGATGAAGCGGTCCATTTCGGCTTTCGGCTCCGACTCCGTAGGCTCGACCATCAGGGTTTCGTGTACCGGGAAGGAGAGCGTCGGGGCGTGGAAGCCGTAGTCCATCAGACGGTGGGCGATGTCGCCGCAGTCGATGTTGTAGTCTTTCTTGAAGTGGGTCAGGTCGAGAATCATCTCGTGACCCACGCGGCCCGTTTCACCCGAATAGTAGGTGCGGTACTCCGACTTGAGGGCCGACGACATGTAGTTGGCGTTCACGATCGCCATCTCGGTAGCCGCTTTCAGACCTTCGCCGCCCAGCATCTTGATGTAACCGTAGGTGATCGGGAAGAGCATGGCCGAACCCCAGGGTGCCGATGCCACGGCGGTGATGCCTTCGTCGCCGCCGGTGGGGACGATCGAATGCGAGGGGAGGAACTTGCGGAGGTGCTCCGCCACGCAGATCGGACCTACGCCCGGGCCGCCGCCGCCGTGAGGCATTGCGAAGGTCTTGTGCAGGTTCAGGTGGCAGACGTCCGCACCGATGTAGCCGGGGTTCGTGAGACCTACCTGGGCGTTCATGTTGGCGCCGTCCATATATACCTGTCCGCCGGCGTCGTGTACGGCATCCACGATCTCGCGGATGCGGCTCTCGAATACGCCGTGCGTCGAGGGGTAGGTGATCATCATGCAGGCCAGCTCCGAGCTGTGCTCCTGGGCTTTGGCCTTCAGGTCCTCCACGTCGATATTGCCGTTGGCGTCGCAGCCGACCGTGACGATCTTCATGCCGGCCATCGCTGCCGAAGCGGGGTTGGTGCCGTGTGCCGACGAGGGGATCAGGACGATGTTGCGGTAGCCCTGGCCCCGGCTCTGGTGATAGGCGCGGATCACCATCAGTCCCGTGTATTCGCCTGCGGCGCCCGAATTGGGCATCAGCGAGCAGGCGGCGAAGCCGGTGATGGTCGCCAGGTCGGCGGCCAGCCCGTCGATCAGTTCGCGGTAGCCTTCGGTCTGGTCGGCGGGAGCGAACGGGTGCATGTTCTGGAACCCGGCGAGCGACAGGGGCTGCATGAGGGCTGCGGCGTTGAGTTTCATGGTGCAGGAGCCGAGCGAGATCATCGAATTTGCCAGCGAGATGTCGCGCAGCTCGAGGCGTTTGATGTAACGCATCAGGTCGCTTTCGCAGCGGTAGGTGTTGAAGACGCGTTCGGTCAGGAACTCCGACTGGCGCAGGATCGCGGCCGGGATGGTAATCTCCTCCGACAGTTTGACGGCTTTGGCTTTTTTGCCTTTAGCCTCGGCGAAGATGGCGATTACCTCGTTCACCTCCTCGGGGGTGGTCACGTCGTCGAACGAGAAACGAACCCGATCCTCCGAAGGATAGAAGAAGTTGATGCCGCGTTCGAGCGCCAGCGACTGTACGACGGCGGCTTCCGCCTCTACTTCGAGCGTGTCGAAGAAGTTCTTGGCTGCCAGTTTGTAGTCCATCGCTTCGAGCGCCTTGGCTACCGTTACGGCTGCCGTGTGGGCCGTCTTGGCCGAGCGGCGCAGACCTTCGGCGCCGTTATAGACGCAGTAGAAGCCGACCATCGAAGCCATCAGCGCCGTAGCGGTGCAGATGTTCGAGGTGGCACGCTCGCGCTTGATGTGCTGTTCGCGGGTCTGGAGCGCCATGCGGAGCGCACGGTTGCCCAGACGGTCGATCGATACGCCGATGATGCGGCCCGGCATGTTGCGCTTGTACGCTTCGCGCGTGGTCATGTAGCCGGCGCTCGGGCCGCCGAAGCCCATCGGAATACCCAAACGCTGCGTGGTGCCGACGACGATGTCGGCCCCCCATTCGCCCGGAGCCTTCAGCAGGGCCAGCGACAGCAGGTCGGCAACAGCCGTTACCAGGGCGCCTTTGGCATGGGCCGCTTCGGTGAAGGCGGCGTAGTCGCGCACCTCGCCGTTGGCGGCGGGGTACTGTACGATGGCGCCGAACTCCTTGCCGGTGAATTCATATGTATTGTAGTCGTCGATCACCAGTTCGATGCCGAATGGCTCGCTGCGGGTGATCAGTACGTCGAGCGTCTGGGGGAAGATGTTGCGATCGACGAAAAGCTGGTTGCGTCCCTCCTTGACCGCTTCGCGCGAGCGGAGCGAGAACATCATCAGCATCGCTTCGGCGGCTGCGGTGCCTTCGTCCAACAGCGAACAGTTGCCGATCTCCATGCCTGTCAGCGAAATGACGGCGGTCTGGAAGTTCAGCAGCGCCTCGAGGCGTCCCTGCGAAATCTCGGCCTGATAGGGAGTGTACGAAGTGTACCAAGCGGGGTTCTCGAAGACGTTGCGCGTGATGGCGGCCGGTACGGCGCAGGGGTAGTAACCCATGCCGATGAACGAACGCAGGGTGCGATTCTTGGCTGCGAGGGCCTGGATGTGATTCGCGAATTCGTATTCGCTCATGCCCTGGGGCAGGGCGAGCGGCTGTTTCAGGCGGATAGACTGAGGAATGACCTGTGCGATGAGCTCATCGACGGATTTGACGCCGATCACGGCGAGCATCGCTTTCAAATCCTCGGGATTGGTGACGCCGATATGGCGGTCGGAAAATTTATCAAACATAGGATTTTGAGAATGATTTTTTATGATTTGTAATTCGAATTTATTCGTTCGGGATCAATATTTGAAACTGCTGCCTCCGATGAACTCCCGCAGGAGCGACGTGGGCGGGATCTCTTCGGGAGAGATCGGGATGAAGTTGTCGAGGAACTTGAGCATGCGTTTGGCCTCGCCGTATTCGGGAACCGTGTCGGGGACTTCCCGCAGGATCGGTTCGGCGAAGCGGCGCAGGACCGAGATTTCGTAGAAGAGCGACGAGTTGAACATCACGTCGGCATTCTCCTGGTATGGGAAAATGTGCTTTTCCTCGCCCCGGCGGACGCTTTCCCAGCGGGCGAGCGTCGAAAGGGCGTCGTTGCCCCGCGTGCGGTAGTCGCGCGTCAGGCGGCGCAGCAGCCGGTTGTCGGAGGTGGCGATGCGCGACACGTTGTCGAGGGCGACCGAGGTGAAGCAGGAAACGTAGATCTTGAATTTCCGGGATTCGGGAACGCCGGGCGTCAGGGCCGGGTTCAGTCCGTGGATGCCTTCGACGATCAGTACCGACCGCTCGTCGAGCTGCAAGGGGTTGTCGTGCCACTGGCGGGTGCCGGAGATGAAGTCGTAACGCGGAATATCGACGCTCTCGCCCCGTTCGAGGCGTTTCAGATGGTCGTTGAACTGTTCGAGGTCGATCGCTTCGAGTGCCTCGTAGTCGTACTCTCCGTTTTCGTCGCGGGGCGTCTTTTCGCGGTCCACGAAATAGTCGTCCAGCGAGATCAGTACCGGGTTGAGTCCCAGGACCCGGAGCTGTACGCCCAGCCGCTTGGCGAAGGTGGTCTTGCCGCTGGACGAAGGGCCTGAAATCAACACCAGCCGCACGCCCCGTTCGCGGTTGGCCTCCGCGACGCAGCCGGCCACCTGGGCCAGCTTGTTTTCGTGGAACGCCTCTGCGATCTTGATCAGCTCGCTGGCGTCGCCCGCGAGAACTTTCGAGTTGAGCTGTCCGACGGTCGGAACGCCCATGATCTCCACCCACGACTGGTATTGGTGGAAGACGTCGAACATCTTCTCCTGGTGGACACTCTGATGCAGTCGCGTCGGGTCGGTCCGCAGCGGCAGGGCGATGAAGAAGCCGTTGTAATAGGAGTGCAGGTCGAACTGCGGAGTGTAACCCGTCGAAGGGGTCAGGGCTCCGTAGAAATAACCCGGCAGGGAGTCGATCGTATAAATTTTGCTGTATAACCTCGGTCGGGAGTCGAGCAGGGCGATTTTATCGGTCATTCCGAACCCTTCGTAGATTTTGCGGGCCGTGTCGGTGAGCATCTTCACCCCCTGGATCGGCAGGTTGCGGTCGATGATCCCTCGCATGCGGGCCTTGATCGCGTCGAGGTGTTCGGCGGGAATCGGTCCGAAGCCCGATATTTCGCAGTAGAAACCGCTTGCCCCCAGCGAGTGCCGGATGTAGAGCGTGCGGTCGGGAAACAGCTCCCGGACCGCCTTTTGCAGGATGAACGAGATCGTGCGCTGATATACCCGGATTCCTTCGAAGGAGGTGATGTCGATGAACCGGACCGTTACCGGCTTGTATATTCTGTAGTT
>OIDP01000437.1_pt1 | contig 18442 bp, 16 predicted proteins | sample 1581591 | NCBI WGS metagenome assembly OIDP01 (sample SAMEA3882552, study PRJEB24775) | human gut metagenome | biome: human-associated habitat; feature: intestine environment; material: feces | place: Netherlands | collected 2009/2010 | reverse complement strand
CTGCCGCAGAGGCATGGTGGCGGGCGCAGTGCAGACCTCTGTCAAAAACCAGTCGAACTTTCCGTTCAGCACCACCACCAGGGTGCTGTCATCCTCCGCCGTCACCTGCAGCAGCGACACGTCGCCGGTCTCCCGCACGGCGTCGTAGCCTGCTACCTCGGACAGCAGCGACGCGCTGGGGGAATCGTTGGCCGGATCGGCCAGCCGCTGCCAGGCAAAGACAAAGTCCCCGGCCCGGACCGCCCGGCCGTCGGACCACTCGGCCTTCCGCAGCTTGAAGGTCCAGGTCACGGTGCCGTCGGCATTCTCCTCCGTACTGACGCTCTTGGCTGCGCCGTTCGTCACCGTGGTCCCGCCGGAGCCGTCTCCTGTTTTCCGCATCAGATTTTCATACAGGTGGACCAGGACGGTCTGGTCCGCCGTCTCTGTGGCGTAGATGGGATCCAGCTCCTCCGGCGCGCCGCCCACGCAGACGGAGAGGGCCGGCCCCTCCCCGCTTCCGCCGCAGCCGGTCAGGCTGAGAGCCAGCAGCGCCGCCGCCAAGAACAGCGCCCACCGGCGCTTCCAATTCTTCATATCGTCGTTCCTCCCGCTCTGGAGTCTAAAACGGGCACCCCTGCCGGGCACCCCTGCATATCAAAGGACCTGGTCTATTATAAAGATTATCAGGCAGCTTGTAAAGTTACGAGCCCTCAAAAAGTAACAAATAATTACAAAATTAAAAATTTATTCACAAATCACAGCAAGAACTCGAAAATGCCCTGTCTCCCAGCCGGAACCAGTGGCGTGAAAAGCGCCGGGCGCGGATTTCCGCGTCCGGCGTTCAAAGCCGTTTTCACGCTGTGGTCAGGCGGCCGTCCTCGTCGAACTTCACCGGAACGATCTCGTTCCGGGTCTTCTGGGCGATGTCGTCGATCCGCATCTTGGCAGGATAGTCGGAGATGAAAGTCACTGCCACGCCCTGCCGCCTGGCCCGGCCGGTCCGGCCGATCCGGTGGACGTAGTCCTGGTTTTCGTCCGGCACATCGCAGTTGAACACGATGTCCACATCATCCACGTCGATGCCACGGGCCGCCACGTCGGTGGAGACGAACACCCGCAACTCGCCCCGGCGGAACTTCTCCATCACCTGCTCCCGCTTCCGCTGGGGAATATCGCCGTGGATGCACTCCGCGTCGATGCCCCGCATCTGCAGGAACTTGGTGATCCGCTCTGTGGAGCCCTTGGTGTTGCAGAAGGCCATGCACCGGTCGAAACCCGTCTCGTTCAGAATCTTTTCAATGGCGTCTGCCTTACCGTCGTGGGGCACGTCCATGCGGAACTGCTTGATGTCCGGCTTGTTCTGCTCATCCTCCCGGACGGTAATCTCCGCCGCGTCCCGCTGGTACACCCAGGCGATGTCCATGACCTCCCGGGAGATAGTGGCGGAGAAGAGTCCCAGGTTCTTCCGCTTGTTCATCTTGTCCAGCAGGCGGGTCACGTCATGGATGAAGCCCATGTCCAGCATCCGGTCCGCCTCGTCCAGCACCACGGTCTGCGCCGTGTCCACCCGGACGGTGCGGCGCTTCATGTGGTCGGAAAGCCGTCCCGGCGTGGCCACCACGATCTGGGGGTGCTTCTTCAGCGTGTCGATCTGCCGGCCGATAGGGGCGCCGCCATAGAGGCACACCGTCCGCACGCCGGGCTTGAAGGCTGCCAGGTCCCGAATCTCGTCGGTGATCTGGATGGCCAGCTCCCGGGTGGGGGCCAGGATTACCGCCTGGACGCTCTCGTCCTCCGGGTCCACATGCTCCACGATGGGGATGCCGTAGGCAAAGGTCTTGCCGGTGCCGGTGGGGGCCTTGGCGATCACATCCTGCCAGTCCATCATAGGCGGGATGCAGCCTGCCTGGACCGGGGTGGACACCTCAATGTTGCGTTTTTCAATGGCGCGTATGATCTCCGGCGACAGGTGCAGGCTGTCGAACCGGACGCCTTCCGTAAATTCCATGGCTCTCTTCCTCTTTCGTTTATCCGTTGGCCTGGCCGGCGCGGCTGCGCCCGTAGATCATGGGCACTACCAGGACTACCAGTGCCAGCAGGGCTGAGAAGAACGTGGTCTCGCTGGTCACCATAGCGCCGGCGGCCACCACCAGGCCCGCCAGCATCCAAAGCCAGCCGGCAAACCGGTGGACCTCTTTCCACAACGGCGGATTGTTTACCGTAAAGGAGAACCGCAGGGCCAGCTTGGCATCCTCCGTGCAGTCGAACATGTGGGAGCCCAGCAGCATCAGCACCAGACCCAGAATGCAGGGCGTGTAGAAGTTCAGACTTAGCCCCTGGCCGGAAGTCTCCAAAATGGCGCCGCTGCAGAACAGCAGGGAAATGGTTGGAAAGCCCCAGCGCCCCATGAGCCGGTTAAACGCCGGTGGGATCTTCATCCGCTTTTGATACTGCAGCAGCATGAACTGCGCGACAGCCTCCAGCAGGCACATCAAACCGGGCAGGAGGAGCGCCACCGCCCACCGGGGCAGGGAGTCATCCTGGCCGCCGGGGCCGATCAGGCCGGTCTCCACAATCTCCGGGATCCGGTCCCACATCCGCACGCCCAGGATCATTGGCAGGGCGCAGGCCGTCAGCGTCACGATCAGCAGCGCCCGCTGCTTTTCCGGCGACAGGTGCTTTCCAAATATCTCAGCCCCCCGGATTTCCAGGTCGCGGGGCAGGGCCTCTCTCTTTTTTCGGTTGCTCATAGTCAGCCGGGTCCTCCTTCTGGGGTCCGCAGGCAGATCGCTCTGCCGTCAAAATTTTTCTTTTCTCCGGGCTTCCTATGGACTGCGCCGGGGGAAACGGGTATTATTATATATGGAAAATACGCTTTTGTAAAGCACTGTCAAGGAAAACGCCCGTCCAGGCGGAGCAGCCCCGCCCGGCCGCTCCTTGCTCTCCCGGAGAAAAGCAGTCCCGGAATATGTTCGCATTTCCCCGCATTCCTCCGTTTTTTGAGTAAATTTGTCTTATAATTGTAGTAAAATTTTGTATTGTGCCCCGTAAGATTCACAAATTTTATGGTACATTGTAAGAACCAGAAAGCTCCAGAGCGGATACGGAGGTGCCACGTGAACGGCGGAATGGATTATGTACGCATTTTGCGGGACCTGCGGGAAGATGCTGACAAGACCCAGACCCAGATCGCTGAGGTGCTCGGAACATCCCAGACGATGTACGCCCGCTATGAGCGCGGGGCCAACGAGCTTCCGATCCATCATCTGATCACGTTGAGCAAATACTACGGGGTCAGTACGGACTACCTGCTGGGTCTCAGCAAGGAACGCTGAAACGCGGACAGGGAGAGCTCCCTGTCCGCGTTTTTCAGGTTTCTTCAATCTGCCGGGGCAATCTCCTGTGCTTTTGCCTCGACCACGCTGCTCTCGTCGGCATCGGGCAGGTCCGCGGTAAAGTGATCTGCTGCCTGCCCGGTCATGGTGCCGGAAAACTCTGTAAGCCCGTTGTCGCCGCTGACAGTCTCATAGCTGGTGCCGTCCCCGTTGTCCTGGGACACAGTCCACCGGTCCAGGTCGCCAGTGACGTCAATGGTGACGGTCCGGGTCTCCCGGCTGCCGTCCTCATGCACCACATCCATATCGTAGGCGTAGTGATAGGCACCCGCGGTCTCCATGGCCTCGGTGATGTCAATCTCCTCACCCTGAGCGTGGAGGATCAGCCGGCCGTTCTCCTTGGTGACCGGCTCCCCGGCCGCCACGGTGACATACACCTCGTTGCCCTGGTTATCCTGGGCCAGGTACTGATTTCCGGATGTCCAGACGATGGTGAACTGCCGGAAGAACTCCCCGTCCGTGGCCACGTTCACTGCCCCGGCGGTGACGGCCAGCGCCATCACCATGGCAGCGGCAATGGCCGCGCCCCGCAGGACCCGGGGCATCCGCTTTCTGTGCTTCATCTCCTGCATTTTCTGAAAAACCTCCTGTTTGGCTTGGTCGGAGGCACGGAGATGGGAAAAGGTCTCCTGGTACAGTCTCTTGTCGATCATGACTCTGCCTCCTGTAAGATCAGTTTCAGCTTCCCCCTGGCCCGCATGAGCCAGGTCTGCACGGTGGACGGATTGGCCCCCATGGCCGCCGCGATCTCCTGTACGGAGCAGTCTTCGTAGTAGTAGAGATACACCGCGGCCCGGAATTTGGGCGGCAGGCCCATCACGTGCTGGTAGAGCTCACTCTGCTGCGGCGTGTCGAACACCGGCTCCCCGGCCTCCTCCAGAGGCCCGGTCCGCCTGCGCCACGGAGAGCGGAGCAGCTTCTTGCTCTCGTTCACCGCCACCCGGACGACCCAGTACCGCTCATGCTCCGGCGACCGGAAGGGCTTTCGCTCCAGATAGAGCTTCAGCAGCGTCTCCTGCATCACGTCCTCCGCGTCGGCGCGGTTTTTCAAATAGCTGTATGCCAGCCGGAACACGGTGTCGCCATAGCGCTCCACCGCCCCCTCGAATGCCGCGTCTGTCAATCTCATCACACCTTGCTGTTGGGATGGGCGGCAGCGCCGCCCGGAAAGGCCTTTCTATCGGGAATATCCCTCACTGGGGTGAAATATCTCACCCAGTCCGAAAGTTTTTCAAAAATCATGCGTCCCGCGCAGGAGCGGGATCTCGAAAACCGGAAACGGCTGAGCCGTTTCCGGTTTTCTGCGTTTTTCTCAGATCGGATCACTTGTGGGGCACGTGCCAGATGTTGTCGGCATACTCCGCCACAGCCCGGTCGGCGGCGAACACGCCGCTGCGGGCGATGTTGTGCAGGCTCATGCGATTCCAGGCCGTCTGGTCCCGATAGGTCTCCGCCATGCGCTTTTCCGCCTGGCAGTATGCCTGGAAGTCCGCCAGCAAAAAGTACTCGTCCGCGGGGCTGCCCCCGGCGCCGAACAGCAGCCGCTGGTACAGGTCGTCGTACCGGACACCGTCCCGGAAGCCGGTCCGCAGCGCGTCCAGGCACCGGTGAAGCACCGGGTCCCGGTTGTACAGCCGCTGGGGCACATAGCCTTCCCGCTTCAGCTGCTCCACCTCGTCGGCCCGCAGGCCAAAGAGGAACATGTTCTCGTCCCCCAGCAGGTCGTGCATCTCCACGTTGGCACCGTCCAGGGTGCCAACGGTCAGGGCGCCGTTCATCATGAACTTCATGTTGCCGGTGCCGCTGGCCTCCTTGCCGGCGGTGGAGATCTGCTCGCTGATCTCAGAGGCGGGCATGAGCTTCTCCGCCAGGGAGACCCGGTAGTTCTCCAGAAACACCACCTGCAGCTTATCGCGGCAGATGGGGTCGTGGTCGATCTGATCCGCCAGGGAGTTGATGAGGCGGATGATCCGCTTGGCCACCGCGTACCCCGGCGCCGCCTTGGCGCCGAACAGGAACGTGTGGGGCTGCGTGATGGCGTTGGGGTCATCCTGAAGTCTCTGATACAGGGCGATGATGTGCAGCACGTTCAACAGCTGCCGCTTATACTCGTGGAGCCGCTTCACCTGGACGTCGAAGATGGCGTCCGGATTGACCTCCACGCCCCGGGTCTTTTTTGCGTGGGCGGCGAAGGCCGCCTTGTTGGCCCGCTTGATGGCGCCCAGCCGCTCCAGAACAGAGGCGTCATCGGCATAGTCATCCAGCTTTTTCAGGGCTTGGGGGCGCAGCAGATAGTCGTCCCCGCCGGTCAGGTCCCGGATCAGGCCGTCCAGTCCGGGGTTGATCTCACTGAGCCAGCGGCGGTGGTCAATGCCATTGGTGACATTCCGGAACTTCCAGGGCTCCATGCCGTAGGCGTCCCGGAACACATCCTTCTTCAGGATCTCGGAGTGAAGGCCGCTGACGCCGTTGACCGCCATGCCGCCGGCGATGCAGAGATTGGCCATGCGGACCTCTCCGCCCCAGACGATGGCCATTTTCTCCGTCTTCTTGGGGTCGTGATAGAAGTCCTCCACCTTCTTCTGCCAGCGGCGGGAGATCTCCAGGATGATCTGCCACACCCGTGGCAGCAGGAATTCCACCAAGCTCTGAGGCCAGCGCTCCAGGGCCTCCGAAAGGACCGTGTGGTTCGTGTAGGCCACGGATCTCGTGGTGATGTCCCACGCCTCATCCCAGTCCATGCCGGCGTCGTCGATCAGGATCCGCATCAGCTCCGGGATCACCAGGGCCGGGTGGGTGTCGTTGATCTGGATGACGTTCTTCTCATGGAAGTTCTTCATGGTGCCGTACAGTTCGGTGTGCTTGGCGGCGATGGACTGGAGGGTGGCGGACACGAAGAAGTACTGCTGTTTCAGCCGCAGAGACTTGCCCTCCAGATGATTGTCCTCCGGATAGAGGACCTTGGCAATGGTCTCTGCCATGGCCTCGTCCTCCGCGGCCTTCAGGTACTCGCCCCGGGAGAACAGGGACATATCCACCGGCTGGGTGGACCGGGCGTCCCACAGCCGCAGGACATTCACATGCTCCGTGCCGTAGCCGGCGATCTCCATGTCGCAGGGCACGGCCTGGACCACCGTGGCGTCCTCATTGACGATGTGCAGGTGGCCGTTGTCCCAGAACTCCCGCACGGTGCCGCCGAAGCGGACCTCCTGGGTCTCCGCGGGCTTTGGCATCAGCCAGGCCGCGCCCAGGTCCTTCCAGTTGTCCGGCAGCTCTACCTGCTGGCCCTCCACGATCTTCTGCTTGAAGATGCCCAGCTCGTAGCAGATGGAATAGCCGGTGGCCGGGATCTCCAGCGTAGTCATGGAGTCTAGATAGCAGGCGGCCAGGCGGCCCAGGCCGCCGTTGCCCAGGGCGGCGTCCGGCTCGATCTCAAAGATGTCGGCCGCCTTGAAGCCCAGGTGCTCCAGCGCCTCCCGCAGCTGGGGCAGCAGCCCCAGGTTGTAGGCATTCTTCATCAGGCTGCGGCCCATCAGAAACTCCAGAGACAGGTAGTGCACCTGCCGTGCATGCTGCTGGCGGGCCTTCTGACGGGTCTCCACCTCCCGCAGAGCCATCATGTCCCGCAGGACCAGGGCGCTGGCCCGCATCATCTCTCCATCCGTTGCCTCCGCCGCCGTCTTTCCGAAGCTGACCATCAGCTTGGCGGTGAGGGCGTTCTCCAGGGTCTGTGTGGTAATTGGTGTCATGCGTCTCCTTACTCCGCCGGCTCCTGTTTCCCGGCGGTCCCCTTCTTGGGTTTGGTCTCTTTCTTGGCAGGCGTCCTCCTGCCGCTTTTGGCGGCCGTCTTTTTGGCGGCCGGTTTCTTGGCTGCCGTCCGCTTTCTGGCGGCAGGCTTCTTCTCCGGTGCGGCCGGAGCGGCCTCCTCAGCCGCCGGCTCGGCGGACGATTGTGCCGCTTCCGCGGTCGGCTGCGGAGCAGGTTCGTCAGATGCGGGCTCCGCCGCTTCCGCGGGGGCGGTCTCTTCCGCGGGGGCGGTCTCTTCCGCGGGAGCGGATTCCTCCGCCGGGGCGGACTCTTCTGTCCGGACGGGCTCCTCCGCAGGGGGCCAAGGCTGGCCGGTGACGGTGCTGTAAATGTGCAGGTACTCCCCCGCGCTCCGGGCCCAGCTGAAATCGCAGGCCATAGCCCGCGCCCGCAGCCGGGCGAAGGCGTCGGGATAGTCCTTGTAAAGATACACCGCCTCCCGGATCACATACAGCATATCACTGCCGGCGTAATTTGCAAAGGTAAATCCGTTGCCGGCGTCCCTCCAGGACTCGTACGGGCTGACGGTGTCCTTCAGTCCGCCGGTCTCCCGGACGATGGGCACGGTGCCGTACCGCATGGCGATCATCTGACTCAAGCCGCAGGGCTCGCTCTTGGAGGGCATCAGGAACAGATCCGCGCCTGCATAGATGGCCATGGACAGCTCCTCGTTGTAGTCCAGGCGCACGGCCATGCGGCCGGAATACTGCTGGGCCGCCCACTGGAAGAACTCCTCGTACTTCCGGTCCCCCTTGCCCAGGATCACCATCTGCAGGGGCAGCTCCATCATGTCGTGGAGCACCTCGCACACCAGATCCAGGCCCTTGTGGGACACCAGGCGGCTGACGATGCCCACGATGGGAACGTAGGGCTCCTGCCGCAGGCCCATGAGCTTCTGCAGCTCCGCCTTGTCCGTCTGCTTGCCCGCCATGTCCGCCGCGCTGTAATTGACGGCGATGTGGGGATCCGCGGCGGGGTCATACCGCTTCACGTCGATGCCGTTCAGCACGCCGGAGAGCTTGTAGCCGCAGCGGCGCATGATGCCGTCCAGCCGGTGGGCGAAGTAGGGCATCTTCAGCTCGTTGGCGTAAGTAGGAGAGACGGCGTTGACGGCGTCGGCGCACAAAATGGCGCCCTTCAGCAGGTTCACGTCCCCGTCCATCAGAATGGTGCCGTCATCCGCCCAGCCGTGGTCCAGGCCGAACAGGTCCCCCAGGGTCTGGCGGCCGTAGCGGCCCTGGTACTCAATATTATGAATGGAGAGCACGGTCCGGATACTCCGGAACCGCTCCTCCCGCACGCTGTCGTCCTTCAGATAGATGGGCACCAGGGCGGTCTGCCAGTCGTTGCAGTGGATGACCTCCGGCCAGAACCTCAGGTGGGGCAGCATCCGCACCACGGCCCGGGAGAAAAATCCGAACCGCTCGCCGTCGTCCATGTAGCCGTACAACTCCGGACGCCGGAAATACTGCTCGTTGTCCAGGAAGTACCAGGTGACGCCGTCCCGTTCCATGGAGAACAGCCCGCAGTAGCTGTGGCGCCAGGCCAGGTCCACATAGTCGTAGCATTCAAAATGCAGCTGGTCGCTGAATTTCTCCTTCACCTTCTGGTACAGGGGCAGCACCACCGCCACATCCGCGCCCTGGGCCGCCAGCGCCGCAGGCAGGGAGCCCGCCACATCCGCAAGGCCTCCGGTTTTGCAGAACGGAACCGCCTCGCTGGCCGCATATAAAATCTTCATAGTCCTCTCCTTTCACGCTCATGCGCCCCGCCCTCCGGCAGGGTCAGGGACCGGCGGGACTCCGTCAGCCGGAGCCCCGCCCGTCTATTCGCCGTCCTGGAAGCCTTCCTCCCGCACTCACACCTGACTGCCCTTGGCCAGCACGATGGGATACGAGCTGTGTCCCATCAGCGTCCGGTCCGGCAGGATTTCTACATTTTTATCCGCGATCAGATGGGACACCGCCGCGCCCCGGCGCACCGCCGTCTCCTTGAAGAGCACGCAGTTGCGCACCACAGCGCCGGCCTCCACCACCACGCCGGGGAAGAGGATGGAGTTCTCCACCACGCCCTCGATGTTGCAGCCGTCTGCGATCAGGGAGTTCTCGCAGTAGCCGTCGGGTCCGATGTAGGCGGAGGACTTGTCAGTGGCCTTGGCTCGGATGGGCCGCTCGGCACAGAACAGCTCCGCCCGGATGGCCGTGTCCAGCAGCTGCATACTGCGGTCGTAATACTCCTGTACAGAGCGGATCTGCGCCGCGAAGCCGCCCCAGATGTATCCCTGGAGCTTCAGGCTGTCCTTCCGGGCCTGGAGCACGTCCCGCCGCAGGCTGTACTGATCCCGGGTGGCGCACTCGTCCACCAGATCCAGCAGCAGCCTGGTGGAGAGGATGTACACTTCCAGCCCCCGGTAGCCCCTGGGCCGGTGGAGGTGATACAACACATCCGTGACGCGGCCGGTGCCGTCCAGCTCAAAATAGGTGCCGTTCTCCGTCTCAAAGCTGTCGTTGCCGCAGACTACGGTGATGTCCGCGCCGGACTTGATGTGCTGGTCATAGATGTCGGACAGGGGCAGGTTCACCACCAGGTCGCCGTCCATAAGCACCACATAGTCCCGGCGGATCTCCTCCAGATAGGAGCGGACGCCCGCCAAGGCCTCCATCTTGCCCCGGAAGACCGCCGCCTCGCCCCAGTGCTGCTTGTATGCAAAGGGGGGCAGGATCTTCAAGCCGCCCCGCTTGCGGGACAGGTCCCAGTCCTTGCCGGTGCCCAAGTGGTCCAGCAGACTCTGATAATGGCCGTGAAGCACCACACCCACATCCGTGACACCGGCGTTCACCAGGTTGGACAGGGCGAAGTCCACCGCCCGGTACCTCCCGCCGAAGGGGATGGACGACGCGGAGCGGATCTCCCCCAGCTCCCGCAGGTCATTGCGCTTTTCATAGGAAAAGATGATCCCGTGCATGCCGTTCATCTGGACACCTCCTCGCCGTTCTTGTTCAGCATCACGCCGGGGCGCACCCGCTTCTCATCCTCCAGGACGCAGCCCGGCGCCAGCACCGTCAGGCCCCAGGGATCCGGCGCCGTCTCCTCCGGCGTGCCGCCCAGGCGGCAGTTGCGGCCGATGCGGCAGCCCTCGCCCAGGATAGCGTATTCCACCACGGCGCCGGGCTCCACGGTCACCCCGGGGAACAGGACGGAGTAGGACACCCGGGCCCCCTCCCCCACGGTGACATTGGGAGCCAGGACGGAGTTCTCCACCGTCCCCTCCAGATCGCTGCCCCGGTTGAAGGCACTGTGGCTGATCTGGCAGCGGCGGCCCAAAAAGGCCGGCGGCGCGTTGACGGACCGGGCGTAAATGGGCCAGGACTCGTCCAGCAGGTCCAGGCCCGACTCCGGGGAGAGCATATCCATGTTGGCGTCCCACAGGGACTCCAGCGTCCCCACGTCCTTCCAGTAACCGCTGAAGCGGTAGGCGGCCATCCGTTCTCCATCCCCCAGCATGGCGGGGATCACATTTTTGCCGAAGTCATTTTCGGAGTTAGGGTTGGCCTCGTCAGCCTCCAGATACCGCCGCAGGGTCTTCCAGGTGAAGACGTAGATGCCCATGGACGCTAGATTGCTCTTGGGCTCCTTGGGCTTCTCTGCGAACTCCGTGATGAGGTCGTTCTCGTCCACGCTCATGATGCCGAAGCGGGACGCCTCCGACCACGGCACCTCCATGACGGAGATCGTGCAGGCGGCGCCCACGGCCTTATGGCGCTCCACCATCTTGGAGTAATCCATCTTGTAGATGTGGTCGCCGGAGAGGATCACCACATACTCCGGGTCATACAGGTTGATGAACCCGATGTTCTGATAGATGGCGTTGGCGGTGCCCTTGTACCAGGTGCCGCCCTTGCTGCCCATGTAGGGCGGCAGGATGTGGACGCCGCCGGTGGACCCGTCCAGGTCCCAAGGCACGCCGCTGCCGATGTAGCTGTTCAACTCCAGGGGCCGGTACTGGGTCAGCACGCCCACGGTGTCGATGCCGGAATTGGTGCAGTTGGACAGGGGAAAGTCGATGATGCGGTATTTCCCGCCGAAGGGCACGGCGGGCTTGGCCATGTCGCCGGTGAGGACGTACAGGCGGCTGCCCTGGCCGCCGGCCAGCAGCATGGCGATGCACTCTTTTTTCATGTCTTTTCCAACTCCTTTGCCTGTTGTTTCTTCCTGGGTCTGGGGAACGTCCCCTCGCCCCGCAGGAACACCGCACCGAAGGCCGGGATCCGGATGGCGGCGGAGCATTCCTTTCCATGGGAGGGCACGGCCTCCACCATCACCGCCTCAGAATCGCCGAAACCGTCGCCGCCGTATGCGGGGTCATCGGTATTGAACACGGGCACATACCGCCTGTGGGGCGGCACGCCCATCCGATAGTTCGTATAGGTGTTGGGCGAGAAGTTCACCGCGCACATAAGGTCGCGGCCCTTCTTGTCCCTGCGCAGAAACACCACCACGTTGTTGTGGTTGTCGTCCGGCACCAGCCATTCAAAGCCCGCCCAGTCGAAGTCGACCTCCCACAAAGCCGCCGTCTTTTTATAAAAGGCGTTGATCTCCCGGAAGAACTTCCGGAGCTTCTGATTCTCTGGTCGGTCCAGCAGGTACCAGTCCAGCTGCCCGTCGGAGTCCCACTCGTGCCACTGGCCGATCTCCGCCCCCATAAACAGCAGCTTCTTCCCCGGGTGGGCCAGGAGATAGGCGTAGAAGCCTCTCAGGCACCGCAGCTGGTTGTCGTAGTCCCCGGGCATCTTCCCCACGATGGACCCCTTCATGTGGACCACCTCATCGTGGGAGATGGGCAGCACAAAGTTCTCAGAAAAGGCATACATCATGGAGAAGGTAATGTCCTTGTGGTTGTACTGGCGGAAATAGGGATCCAGCTTCAAATAGTGGCACATGTCGTTCATCCAGCCCATGTTCCACTTCAGATTGAAGCCCAATCCCCCCACGTCCGGCGGGCGGGTCACCAGGGGCCAGGCGGTGGACTCCTCGGCGATCATCAGCACGCTTGGGTCCGTCTGGAAGGCCATGGTGTTCAGCTCCCGCAGAAACTCGATGGCCTCCAGGTTCTCGTGTCCACCGTACTGATTGGGGGTCCAGGCTCCGCCCTGGCGGTCGTAGTCCAGGTACAGCATGGAGGCCACCGCGTCCACCCGCAGGCCGTCGATGTGGTACTCTTCCAGCCAGAAGCGGGCGGAGGAGAAGAGAAAGCTCTTCACCTCGGGCCGGCCGTAGTCGAAGACCCGGGTGCCCCAGGCGGCGTGCTCCCGCTTGTTGGGATCGCTGTACTCATAGCAGTAGGTGCCGTCGAATTCGTAGAGGCCCTGAGCGTCCTTGCAGAAGTGGGAGGGCACCCAGTCCAGCAGCACCAGGATGCCGTTTTTATGCATGTGGTTCACGAACCACATGAAGTCCTTGGGCGTGCCGAACCGGGAGGTTGGGGCGAAGTACCCGGTGCACTGGTAGCCCCAGGAGTCGTCCAGGGGGTGCTCCGTCACCGGCAGCAGTTCGATGGCGGTGTAGCCCATATCCTTCACATAGGCGGCCAGATCCTTCGCCAGGTCCTTGTAGTCGATGAAGTCCCCGTTTCCCCGCTTTTTCCAGGAGCCCAGATGGACCTCATAGATATTCAGCGGTGATGTATAGACCGGGTGCTTGGCCTTCTTCTCCCGGAAAGCGCCGTCCGTCCACTTGAATCCGCTGATGTCGTACAGCTTGCTGGCGGTGGCGGGCCGGGTCTCTGTGTGGAAGCCGTAGGGGTCCGCCTTCTGGCGGACCTGGCCGTCCGCCCCCCGCACCGCATATTTATAGGAAGTATAGACCGGCAGGTCCGGCAGAAAGCCCTCCCAGATCTCGCCCTTACGGGCGAGGGGGGCCGCTCCCTCCTCCCAGTCGTTGAAGTCGCCCACGACGGACACCGCCTCCGCATGGGGGGCCCAGACCCGGAACGTCCAGCCATCTCTGCCCCGCTTTTTGGCAGGGTGGGCGCCGAACCAGCGCCAGCCGTCCGTCATCGTCCCCTGGTGGAAACGGTCCGCCTGTCCTTGTTTTGCCATGGCAGCAGCTCCTCTCCCCGCCGCGGAGTATCCCCGGCAGGCTCGTCATTCTTAGAGTAAAGCGTTTGCGCGGAATCTGGATATGCATATAATTGTTTATATTATACTTCCTGGGAAAAATACCGTCAAGGATGGTCCTGTCGAAAAAGGGCGGCACAAGTTGGTGGGATTTCCCAGTTTTTTTCCGTATTTTCACAAGAATGTTTGGTGCTTTTTGTGGGATTGGTCAGGATTTTTCCCGGAACTTTCCGCTTTTTAATCTCGTCTGAACAGAGGAAAAATTTTCCGCCCGTGTTGGGCGGAACGGAAAGGAAGAATCCCATGAAATCCCGCTCTCTGTTCTGTGCGGCACTGGCCGTGCTGCTGCTCCTGCTCTCCGCCTGCGGTCATCCGGCACCAGAGGCCAGCGGAGCCGCAGCGGAAGGGCTCTCCGCCACGGACACCATCACGCCGGAGGAAGGCGTCGCCATTCTGGAAAAGCAGCTGGGCGCAGTGGACGAGGCCACCGGCAATGTGATGTCCTACGGCTACGAAGGGCCGCTTACTCTGGACGGAGTGGACTATTACAACTACCGGGTCTCCTGGCTGGTGGACGGCGATCACCTGTCCTATCTCACCAACTATCTGGTATCCACCGACGGGCTGGTGGTCCAGGAGTACCTGCCGGAGACGGATTGATTGCCAAATGAAACCACCCGCCGGGCCTGCATAGCCAAACAAATCCTGCGGATACTAGCTTTTGCCAAGCAGAATCATCCTGAAAAATCTGAAAGACAAAAGGAGTTTTCGATATGAAGGCAACTGGAATCGTGCGGCGGATCGACGAATGAGATATAATAGGGCAAAGTCGGAAAGCACTATGAATGGCTGGTAGTTTTGCTGATTTTGTCCGAATTTCAAAACATATTTGCCATATTCTATGCTCCGGCAATCTTCGTTCCATCCAGAATGGGGGTGATATGTGTCGGAGCGGGTGTGTAAGTGCTCACTCCGACCTCAAATCGGAGTGGGCATTTTTATTCTCAAACATGAATACGGCGAAAGCAGGAAGAAGGTATCTGAATGGCGATTACTTTGGCGATCACCAACGCAAAAGGAGGGGTGGGCAAGACGACTAGCACCGCGAATCTGGGGGCCGCACTCTCCTCAGAAGGCAAGCGGGTCCTCTTGGTAGACAATGATCCCCAGGGCGATTTAACGCGGGTCATGCTTTCTGAACCCAAGTCCCTCAAATACACATTGTCCAATCTGATGAATGCCGTTTTGGATGATATGGATCTGGAGGACTATATGGGGAAAGCCGTCCTTGCTGGTCAGAGCGTCCATTACATCCCCGCAAACTCGAAGCTGGCTGGCGTCTCCAACCGGCTGACCGCCCTTCAAATGAGTTCCCGCTATCGTGGCGGGGATGCAGGCGGGACCCCTGCGGAGTTGGTGCTGGCACGGGCGCTGGAGCCTTTCCAGGGCAATTACGATTACATCCTGATCGACTGCGGACACAGCATGGATCTGCTGACCATCAATGCCTTGGCAGCGGCAGACCAGGCAATCATCCCGGTCCAGGCCCATTACCTCGCTCTGGAGGATATGGCCGACACTCTGGAGGTCATCAAGACGATCCAGCAGGGTATCAATCCAAAACTCAAGGTTGGAGGCATTCTCCTGACCATGTATCAGGGCCGCACGAATTTGTGCCGAAGCATCCAGAAAGAGCTCCAGGAGGGCTATGGCGGTAATTTTGTGGTGTTCTCCGCCCCAATCGACTATACGATTCGGATTGCAGAGCACCCCATCGCGGCGGCCAGCATATTTGACTTCGAGCCGGATAACCCGGCGGCGAGGGCTTATTCCGCGGTAGCGCGGGAGGTGCTGACCAATGCCACGAAACAGAAGTAAGATACAGGAGGCGCTCCGACAGCGGAAACAGAACGAGTCGGCGGCGATTCTGAACCAGGCCCATGTGGAAGAGTCTGCCTATCAATGCTTTTTTCAGCAGGAAGCGTTCCCCGCGCCGGAGGAGTCCGGGATCGCCTGTATATTGAAGCTGGCAGAACTGAGTTTTTTCCCCAACCATGAGGAACACTTTCCCCTCTATACCGGGGAGCGGCTGGCCGACATGGTGGAGAGTATCCGCAGATACGGCGTCCAGACGCCTATCCTGGTCTGGAAAACCGCACCGGGAAAATATATTATCATCAGCGGACACAATCGGGTCAATGCCTCGATTATAGCAGGCCTGGATACCATCCCGGCCGTTGTCCGGACAGATCTGACGAAAGAAACTGCTGAGGAACTGTTCTTTGAGATGAACTTCCGGCAGCGTTCCCTTGCGGACATGGTCTTCTCTCAGCGGGTACTCTGTGTGGCGGCACACTACAACATGGTCAAGCGGCAGGGACGGCGTACTGACCTTCGTAGTTCTGACTCCACTTCTCCTGACACTCAGGAAAAGTCTCACACCGATACCCAAATCGCCCAGGAATATGAACTCACCCGGGATAAGGTGTCCAAGTATTGCCGCTATGCCACGATGTACCGCCCCCTGCTCCTACTCATGGATCATAAGAAGCTGGGCCAGCTGGCCGCCTACGAGGTCAGCTTTGTGGTAGATCATAGCCTGCAGAAGCTGATATATCAAATCATCACGGAGGATAAAGTCAACCTCTCTGTCGCGAAGGCAAAGCAACTCCGCAAGGTATTTGAAACCGGCGAGCTGACTGAACCGGAGATAAGGGCGATCTTAGCAAAACCGCCCAAGGCGGCGGGCGGGCAGAATGGCCGGCGTGTCTCTATCACGATTTCCCCGGATTTTGCGGCGTATTTTCCAAAGAAAACATCAGAAAAGCAGATCGAAGAGACGATTCAAAAGGCTCTGTTGCTATACTTCAGAACGGAAGCCGGCATATCTTGATCTCGAAACCAGGCTCGACATCCCCACTTTGTGGGATGCCGGGCCTTTCTTTTACTCATTTTGCAGGAGGCGAGTGCAATGTCTAAAAATCTATACCTTCGTGTCCCTGACCCTTTTGACGGTTCGACCAGTGCCAGGCTGGAGCGCATGGGTATCCTGCGTCCGGATGGGCAAGTGAATGTCGAAACCATGCGTACCTTTGTCCAGATTTTTGCCGGTCTGTTTTTCGATGATCTTTGTGATTTCTATTCCGACCAGGACGAGCTTTCCTTTGTGACAGACGCATTCTCTGAACTGGCGGCGCGAAAGGACTGCCAGAACATCTACCTGCTTATCTCCCTTCAGTATGACACAATCCGCAAGCCGCTGCCGGACCCCATTTGGTGGCTGGCAGGCTGTGCGCCGGCGCTTTCGCTCTTCTGCCTTGGATTCGTGGAGCGCCTGCTGGCGTTGGCAAGCACCCAGCTTACGCAGGGGAAGGAGGTGGGCGCCCGTGAAGCTGCTGACCGCTGTACCGGCTGAAGGTACGCCTCCCCTCTTTGATTTCTTCGATGCTCTGGATGAAAAACAGCGGCAGAAGCTGTTGTCTCTGTTTTCCATGCTCCTGCAGGCGCCAGCGGCAGTCATGCGGGAGCCCTATGTCAAGCATTTCTGCATTGAGCGTTACCAGTCTCTCTATGAGTTGAGGGCCAAGAGCAAAAATTTGGTGCGGATCATCTTCACCCTCACGGAGAGCGGCGACATTCTGTTTTTGACCCCCTTCATCAAGCGTCATAAGCGCAACACCATACAGGCCCTGGACCGCTCTTTGGACTGTCTGGCCCACATCAAAGATGGTTCATGCTCCGTAAAGGAGCTGTCCATAAAATTTTTTATCAACGGAGGTATCATGGTATGACGAAACGAACGTTCCTTTGGATGGGCGTCCTGATCGGACTCCCGGCGCTGATGCTGGCGCTTTGGAAAGGGTGGTGGGGCAAGGTATGAGACGCGTTGCTGTGGTGATGGCGCTCCTCTGTGTACTGACCGTCACGGCCTCCGCAGCCTATATCCCTGAAGATGTGGTGTCGGAAAACCGGGACGGGCGGCAACTCATCATCAAGACGTTCACCTTATCCCCCGGGGACGATCCCAGCCAGCTGGTCGAAGACCCCTTTGAACTGGAGGGCTATTCCTATCATCACCTTGAAACGGTCAAGCAGGAGCAGACCTTCCAGGATTCCAGGATGCAGACAGAGACCGTCACGGTTGAGACGGACACGGATGACCTCTCTGCGATCCTGGAGCAGCTTGCCCCGTCTATGGGATACAGCAAGGACGGCTACTCCGGCACTCTGACTCTGGATCACACCACTCTTCAGACAGAGGCGGCCGGCTATACCACAAAGTATTATACCATCAGCGATACCAAAGAGTTCACCGGGCTGGATCGAAATGATCCGTCCTACGTCCCCACAACGACCGTGAAAAACGGGAGCACCTTAAAGCTGAGCAATATCACCTGGGCTGTCACGGGAACCGGCCTGGCGGACGATACGCTGGTCCCAACCTCCTATACGGCCACGGCAACCTACACTGCTACGGGAAGTCGAAGTGTGGCCACGGGCTACATCACTACAGCCAACTATGTGGGAGAAGTCACTGCGGAAGGGATCGAATCTGTGGAGTACACGGTGACCTACCTCGGGACGCCTGTGGAACCGGCTTTTACGTTTGAGCCCATGTGGCTGGCTATTCCTGGTGGGCTGCTCCTGCTTGTGGCGCTGTGCGGCGGTGCGTATCTGCTGTTCTTCCAACCGAATGCTGTGATCTATGCGATGAACGCAAGGGGCGTAGCCTACAAAAAGCTGGGCAAACAGAGGCTCTCTGCACGCGCCCCCAAGCTGGATCTGACGAAGCTGAAGGAGTATCCGGCCGGCGATGCCAGCGTGGAGCTTCCCAGCAAGCTCGCCCATAAACTCGCCGGCAGGATCATCACCATCCAGATGTTCGGCGGAAGCCGCACCCATCTGGTAGAACCCTATGACGGACAGGACAGCTACTGGTTCGCCATCAAAGAAGAAGACGACAAGGAGGAGAGTGAGTTATGAAACGGCTGAGAGGCCTGCTGCTTTCGATGGCTGGCCTGCTCCTTATGAGCACGCCGGCCTTGGCCGCAGACTACAATTTTGAGACGCTGGCGCCCCAGGACTACTATGGGAGCACCTCCTATGAAACGGTCTATGGGGCGCAGTACAATTATGGCGGGG
>OIDP01000431.1_pt1 | contig 18687 bp, 15 predicted proteins | sample 1581591 | NCBI WGS metagenome assembly OIDP01 (sample SAMEA3882552, study PRJEB24775) | human gut metagenome | biome: human-associated habitat; feature: intestine environment; material: feces | place: Netherlands | collected 2009/2010 | reverse complement strand
CGACACGGTGCACAAGATCGGCATGCCCGAAGCCCGCATCACGCTGGCCGAAACCACGATCTACCTGGCCACCTCGCCCAAGAGCAACTCGGCCTACATGGCCATCAACCAGGCGCTCTCCTTCGTCGAACACGATACGACCAACCGGCCCGTACCCCTGCACCTGCGCAACGCCCCGACCAAGCTGATGGATCAGGCGGGGTACGGCAAAGGCTATAAATACGCCCACGACTACGGCGGATTCGCCGGGCTGGAGTTCATGCCCGAAACGCTCAAAGGCAAGAAATTCTACGAGCCGAACACCCGCAACGCCGCCGAAGCGAAGATCGCCGCATGCATCCGGGAGCTGTGGAAGGACAAATATAAATAACAGCCGGAGACACAACGCCTTCCGGCATTCCTGAAGCCGACTGCCGGACAGCCCCGAAAATACGATCGGACGACATCCCGTATTTCACCCCGGCGAACGGCAGCGACACAAGCGACCAAAATATACCGACAAACGGCAAAAGAGCACAGCGGGCAATCCCTGAATCATAAATCCCGAAACCGGGACGGAATCTATCCCCGGAAACATAAAGACTGCCGACATGTTGAAAACAGGCGCTATATTGAATTTCCTGGTCGCGGCGGGACACCTCGCCTGCCTACCTTGGCTCTATCCCGTACTGTCGATCTATCGCATCGACGGAATCATGGAAACGCTGGCCCTCCGCTACGGGGCCGCCATTCCTTATCTGCTGACCGTCGCCATTGCGTTCATCTTCGCCGTATTCGGCCTCTACGGACTTTCGGGCGCCGGGATCATCCGCCGGCTGCCGCTGCTCGAAACAGGTATTTACACCATTGCCACCCTCTTCCTGCTGCGGGCCGTCGCGGGCGTTGCGGAAATGGCCGTGACGGGCTGCGCTCTTCTTGCGGACAGTACGGCAGCCTTTGCTGCCGCCGTCGTCGGCACGCTCTACCTGCTGGGCGGGCGGCGTAAATTCGGCAGGCAGGAATCCGAATGAAACACAAACTTCGCCGGCAGTTTACCGAAGAATACAGAGAACAACAAAATAGCATGAAACGCATAGGACTCATATCCGACACCCACGGCACGTTCGACCAAACGCTCAAAACATTCCTCAAGGACGTGGACGAAATCTGGCACGCCGGGGACATCGGCTCTCCGGAGGTCGCCGACCAGATCGCGGCGTTCAAACCCCTGCGGGCCGTCTATGGCAATATCGACGGAGGTATCATGCGACGCACCTACCGTGAATTTCTCTCCTTCGAGTGCGAAGGGGTGAGCGTCCTGATGACCCACATCGGCGGCTATCCCCGCCACTACACCCCGCAGGCCGTAGCGCGGATCCAATCGCTGCGCCCGAAAATCTTCATCGCGGGGCACTCCCACATTCTCAAGGTCATCTACGACCCCGTTTACGACCTGCTTCACCTCAACCCCGGCGCTGCCGGCTGCTACGGTTTCCACAAGGTGCGCAGCGCCCTGCGCTTCACCATCGACGGCACCGACATCCGCGACATGGAAATCGGCGAATGGCCTCGTCCCGGCGCTTGATAAAGGGACGAAATCGTTCAATATGCAATATTTTTATTTAACATAATATTATCTGGGATTCCGTCGTTATAAGTCTGTAATTTTAACAGGACAAAACGTACATTTTCGACAAGCGAGGAGAGAGCGACCGCGTTCGCTTTTCCGAACACGGAAAACTAAAAAAGGAATCCAAGATGCAAGCTAAAATCTCAAAAACGCTCGAGGCCATCATCGCCCGTACGGCATTCGAAACCTCGAAACGCGCTATTACCCACTCACTCAAGGATTTTCTCACCCTTGAGATTCTGCGGGAAGAAGGGTCCTTAGCGCATCAGATACTCACCTCCCGCCTCAAGGACTGGGAGATTCACCAAATATGCCTTCGCATCGAAAGCGAGATTCGGTCGGTATCGGCACCCGATTCATCGAGGCAGAATCCCGAAGAATTTTTCCCTTTATACACCAGAGAATTACAACGATTGTTCGCCCCGATGCACCATGTTTCGACGGCACACGCACTGCTGCACATCGTGAGCGACCCGCACACGATCACTTCGCAGGTGCTGGCCATGTACCATTTCGATGCACAGGCGATAGCGACCGAACTGCAAAAGATGACCCTGGAGGCCGATCAAACGACGCCTCCGGATACCAATTTTCGGCCGACACCCGAACTACGGTTCATCGGCCTGCGCGAACCTGTCCGGGACACTCCTCCTGCGGAACCTGCCTTGTTGGACAAATTCGGCACCGACCTTACGTACGAAGCTCGCAGAGGCCGCATCGATCCCGTCGTAGGACGCGAGCGGGAGATGGAACGCATCGTGCAGATCCTCTCGCGCCGCAAGAAGAACAACCCGATCCTGATCGGCGAAGCCGACGTGGGCAAGAGCGCCATCGTCGAAGGGCTGGCCCTGCGGATGGCAGCGGACGAAGTTCCCGCCACCATCCGCGGCAAACGGCTCTATTCGCTCGACGTATCGTCGCTCCTGGCCGGGACCAAATACAGAGGTGAGTTCGAAGAACGGATGCAGCGACTTCTCGAAGAATTGCGCAGGAAGCAGGACTCGATCCTCTTCATCGACGAAATACACACCATCGCGGGCGCAGGTTCGACCCAGGGAAGCCTCGACACGGCCAACATTCTCAAACCTGCCCTGGCGCGGGGCGAATTGCAGGTCATCGGAGCCACGACGCTGGACGAATATCGAGAAGATATCGAGAGCGATCCCGCGCTGGAACGCCGCTTTCAGAAAATCCTCGTCGAACCCGCTTCGGAAGAGGAAACCCTGCAAATCCTGCGCAACATCGCACCCCATTACGAACGGCATCACGGAGTGCGCTACTCGGACGAAGCATTGCGGGCCTGCGTCACCCTGACCGGGCGCTACATTACCGACCGCAACTTTCCGGACAAGGCGATCGACGTGCTGGACGAAGCCGGAGCACGTATTCACCTGCAGGACAAAGGCAAAACCGAAAAACCGTCCCGAAAAACCGCATCCCGCGAACCGGTCGGCGCCGCAGCAGGAGCCAAAACAGCCAAAAACCGCTCCCGCAAAACGGCGGCAGCGGACACGACGACCGTCGGTGGCGCCGTATGGACTCTTCCGTCCGATCCCGGCCCGCCCGAAATCCGGGCCGAGCATATCGAGCAGGTTATTACCTCCATGACGGGAATCCCAGCCGAACGGCTATCGGGCAGCGAAAGCGAACGTCTGCGCGGCCTTGCGGACTATCTTTCGGCCCGCGTCATCGGCCAATGCGAAGCCGTCGAAAAGATTTCGCGGTCGATCCAACGCTCCCGGGCGGGACTCAAGGACGAAGGGCGTCCGATCGGCGTCTTCATGTTCGTCGGACCGACGGGCGTGGGCAAAACCCTGCTGGCGAAAGAACTCTCCAAATGGCTCTTCGACGAGAACAAGGGACTCATCCGTATCGACATGAGCGAATACATGGAGAAGCATACAGTTTCGCGCTTAATCGGTGCCCCTCCGGGCTATGTTGGCTATGATGAAGGCGGCCAGCTTACAGAAGCGGTGCGCCGCCGTCCGTACAGCGTAATTTTGCTGGACGAAATTGAAAAAGCACATGCCGATGTATTTAACTTACTTTTGCAGGTGCTTGACGACGGCCGCCTGACTGACGGGCAGGGACGCATTGTCGATTTTAAAAACACGCTGATTATTATGACCAGCAACCTCGGTTCTGCCGAAATTATGCAGAAAAAAGGCGAAGTAACGCGCGAAGAAGTACAGAGCATGCTGATGCGTTTCTTCCGCCCGGAATTTTTGAACCGTGTTGACGATATTGTAGTATTTAAGGCTTTGCAGGAAGAACAGATTAAGGATATTGTTAAACTCATCCTTAAAGAGCTCAGCGACAGGCTGCAAAAACAGCTTGATATGACGCTTACCGCCAGCGATGAAGCTGTGGCATATCTTGCAGGTGCAGGCTTTGACCCTGCTTTTGGCGCGCGCCCGCTGAAACGCCTTATTGTACATACCGTTGAAAACATTCTCGGCAAAAAGATTGTTGCCGGCGAAATCGGCAGCGGCACGAAAGTAAAAGTTGTGCTGCGTGGCGGCAATATCGAAGTTGAGCAGGAGTAAGCAACTATAAAAAATAAATAACAGCAAAAAGTCCTGTTTTAGTGATGTATTCATTAAAACAGGACATTTTTTATAAGGATATGATGATATAATATAAGTATAGGATTTGTAAACGGAAGGAGCGGAAGTATATGGGCAAAAAAGTTTTAATTATCGGTGGTGTGGCGGCAGGAATGAAAACTGCTTCGCGCCTGCGCCGCAGGGATAAAGATGCGGAAATTACGGTTATTGAACGCGGAGAACTTGTAAGTTACGGTGCGTGCGGTTTTCCTTATTATATTGGTGACGAAGTTAAAAATTTTGATGAATTTACGCATACGCCGCAGGGCATTGCCCGCGATGTAGATTATTTTAAAAAAGTTAAGGGCATTGATGTTTTAACAGGGCATGAGGCGCAGAAGATTAACCGCGCGGCAAAAACGGTTACCGTGCTGAACAGGAAAAACAGCGAAGTTACAGAAATGCCTTACGATGTGCTGGTGCTTGGCACGGGTGCAACGCCGGTGCGCCTGCCGGTGCCGGGTGCTGATTTGGAAGGCATCCATAACTTCTGGTTTCCATGGGAAGTGTTAAAAGTTAAAGAAGAAATTGCCGCCCATAATGTTACGGATGTTGTTATAGTAGGCGCGGGTTTTATTGGCATGGAACTGGCGGAGGAGTTTAACAAAATAGGCGTTAAGGTAAGCGTTGTGGAAATGCAGAACCGTATTCTGCCGCAGATGCTTGATTTGGAAATGGCAGAGCTTGCCGCAAAACCTGTTTCCGCTGCCGGTATAAATTTATATCTTGAAGAAAAAACAGTTGCTTTTGAAGGCACGGGGCGTGTTGCCGCCGTTAAAACGGATAGGCGCACAATTCCGGCGCAGATGGTAATTGTAGCCGTTGGCGTGCGCCCGAATGTTGAACTGGCGCGCGAAGCAGGGCTTGCCATTGGCCAGAGCGGTGCTATTGCCGTTAACGAATATATGCAGACGAGCGACCCCTGCATTTATGCGGGCGGTGATTGTGCGGAAAATACTCACCGCGTAAGCGGGGTTAAGATTTTTGCGCCTATGGGCAGCACTGCCAACAAGCACGGACGCGTTATTGCCGATAATATTTGCGGTGATATGGTTAAATACCCCGGCGTTTTGGGCACGGGGCTGTGCCGTATGCCGGGAGTGGAAGCAGGCAGCACGGGCCTTAATGAAAAAACTGCCGCAGCGGCAGGAATTGATTTTGAATCCGTAATCGTTCCCGGCAATGACAGGCTTGCTTATATGCCGGGGGCAGGGCGTTTGGTGCTTAAGCTGTTTGCCGACAGGAAAACTCATAAGGTTATCGGTGTGCAGGCGGTAGGACAAAGCGTTGATAAGCGCATTGACACGCTTGTTGCTGCTATCAGCATGGGCGCAGCGCTTGAAGATTTGAGCGAGTTTGACATTGGCTATGCGCCGCCGTTTAACGGACCGATTGACAACATTGCCACGGCTGCCAACGTGCTGCTGAATAAAATTGAAGGAAGGCTGCGCAGCATTAACCCGAAGGAATTTAAAGAACTGCGCAAAAGCGAAGCTTATACTTTGGTTGATGTGCGTACGCCCGGCGAATTTAAAAACTGCCATATAGCAGGCTGCTGCAATATTGTAAACCTGCCATTGGATGAAGTGCGCAGCGAATGCTGCAATGTTTTGCCCGATAAGGACGCATGGCTTGTATGCAGCTGCCAGATTGACCTGCGCGGCTACGAAGCCGAAACCATGCTGCGCTCCCAGGGCTATAAAAATGTGCAGAGCCTTGAAGGAAGCATGAGCGCCTGGCCCTATGAAACCGAAAAAAGCAAATAACAGCAAAAATGTGTAAATTTATTGACACAAAGGGCACAGATTGGTAAAATAAATTAATAATATTCTTTACGTAACGATGCCCGGAGAAATTGTAGTTGGTTGAACAGCACAATGAAACTTTTATGCCGGGCTTTATTTTTTATTGAAAGGCAGTGGGATAATGAAAGTTGCAATTATTATGGGCAGCAATTCTGACTGGCCGGTGCTTGAACCGGCAGAAAAAACTTTAAAAAGTTTTGGCGTTGAAGTGGAAGTTGTAGTTGCTTCTGCACACCGCACTCCCGAAATGGTTCATGAGTTTGCGGCAGGCGCGCGTGAACGCGGCGTTGAGGTAATTATTGCCGCAGCAGGCGCTGCAGCGCATCTTGGCGGTGTTATTGCAGCATTTACAACACTGCCGGTAATTGGCATACCCATTAATGCCACTCCCTTAAACGGTATGGATTCGTTACTGAGCTTTGTACAGATGCCTTCCGGTATTCCGGTTGCAACCATGGCAATTAACGGTGCCAAAAACGCAGCGCTGTTTGCCGTACAGATTCTGGCAACCAAATATCCGGAACTTGTTGAAAAGCTGGCCGAAGACCGTGAAAAGATGAAAGCAGAAGTAAAGGCAAAAGGTGAAAAACTGGCTGCACTGCGTGCATCTGAACAGTAATTGCGGCGGCAGAAAAGGAGCAGAGAATGTCTGGCATTGATTTTCAGGATGATAAAATGCATGAGGAGTGCGGCGTATTCGGCATTTATTCTCATAATGATGATGTTGCGCTGAATACTTACTGGGGCTTGTATGCTTTGCAGCACCGCGGACAGGAAAGCTGCGGCATTGTAGCTACCGACGGCACTCATATGGAAGGCAAAAAAGGCATGGGCCTTGTGGCCGATGTTTTTAAAGGCGGCGTTGACGGGCTGGAAGGGCATATTGCCATTGGGCATGTGCGTTATTCCACCACCGGTTCCAGCATGGAATACAACATTCAGCCGCTGCGTGTTTATTTTGACGGCGGCAACCTAGCGCTGGCGCACAACGGCAACCTTACCAACGCGGCAGAACTGCGCAAACGCCTGGCTCTGGAAGGCACGGTTTTCCAGACGACGGTTGATACGGAAGTTGTTGTAAGCCTTATTGCCCGCAGCCGTAAAAAAACTATTGAAGAACGTGTTGCCGAAGCAGCAAACACCATTAAAGGCGCTTTCGGCATTTTGGTTATGACCGACAACAAACTTATTGCCGTGCGTGACCAGTACGGCTTCCGCCCGCTGGCGATTGGCAAAATGGACGGCGGCTGGGTTGTGGCTTCCGAATCCTGCGCATTTGACCTTGTTGGCGCTGAATTTGTACGCGACGTTGAACCGGGTGAAATGCTGGTATTTGAAAACGACCACGATGAGCCAAAAAGCAGCCGCTGGGCAGCAAACGTGCGCACTGCGTATTTGAATATGTTTATTTTGCGCGTACCGACAGCGTTATCGACAAACAGTCTGTTTACCAGGCGCGCATCAATATGGGCAGGGAACTTGCCAAAGAAACAAAAGATATCAAGGCTGATATTGTAATTTCCGTTCCGGACTCCGGCACGGCAGCAGCAGTAGGGTACAGCCTGGAATCCGGCGTGCCGTTTATGGAAGGTTTAACCAAAAACCGCTATGTAGGCAGGACGTTTATTCAGCCTACCCAAAAACAGCGCCTTAACGCCGTAAGGCTTAAGCTTAACCCGGTAGAAAGCGTTATTAAGGGCAAATCCGTTGTTGTAGTTGACGACAGTATTGTGCGCGGCACAACCAGCGGCAAAATAGTAAAACTGTTAAAAGATGCCGGTGCGCGTGAGGTGCATATGTGCATCAGCTCCCCGCCGGTAACCGACCCGTGCTATTACGGCATTGATACCAGCGTGCGCAAGGAGCTGATTGCTTCGACCCATACGGAAGAAGAAATCCGCCAGTATATCGGCGCAGATTCGCTGCATTACATTTCTCTGGAAGGCCTGAAGCGTTCTTTGGACTGCATGGACCCCGAAGGAATGTGCTATGCCTGCTTTAATGCCCAATACCCGGATAATGCGGAAGAAACCCTGAGGCAGGGTTCTAAATATATTTTTGAAAACGAAGGCTGATACAGGAGGACGATGATGAGCGAAGAAACCAAGAAACAACTTACTTATGCAGACGCCGGTGTAAATATTGATGCCGGCAATGAAGCCGTTGAACTGATGAAAGCAAGTGTACAGGCTACTTACCGTCCCGAAGTTATCGGCGATATTGGCGGTTTCGGCGGTTTGTTTGCCTTAAACAGCGGCAAATACAAAGAACCGGTTCTGGTTAGCGGCACCGACGGTGTAGGCACCAAACTGAAACTGGCTTTTATGGCTGACAAACATGATACCATCGGCCAGGACGCTGTTGCTATGTGCGTAAACGATATTCTCGTGCAGGGCGCTGAACCGCTGTTCTTCCTCGATTATATAGCTATTGAAACTCTGGAAGCCAAAAAGGTTGCCCAGATTGTTAAGGGCGTTGCTAATGCCTGCAAAGAATCAGGCTGCGCGCTGATTGGCGGCGAAACTGCCGAAATGAGCGATTTGTACGGCAAGGATGAATATGATATTGCAGGCTTCTGCGTAGGCGTGGTAGAAAAAAGCAAAATGATTACCGGCGAAAAAGTTAAACCGGGCGACGTGCTTTTGGGCCTGCCTTCTGCCGGTGTACATTCCAACGGCTTTACGCTGGTGCGCAAAATCTGCTTTGACGTAATGGGCTTTACCATGGATACCCCGGTTGAAGAATTTGGCACTACTTTGGGAGAAGAACTTCTGAAACCGACCCGCCTTTATCCGCGCGTATGCCTGCCGCTGATTGAAAAATTTAACTTGCACGGCATGGTACATATTACCGGCGGCGGTTTTTATGACAATATTCCGCGCATTTTGCCGGAAAACTGCGATGCAGACGTTAACGCAGGCGCATGGGAAGTTCCTGTTGTATTTAAAAAATTACAGGAATGGGGCAATGTTGACTGGCATGAAATGTACCGCACCTTTAACATGGGCGTAGGCATGGTGCTGGTAGTTGCTCCGGAAGAAGCTGACGCTGTACGCGAACACCTGAAAAATGCCGGTGAAACCTTCTACGAACTCGGTACTATTATAGAAGGCAGCGGCAAAGCTGTGCTGAAAGGCGGCGTTTTCGGTGAGTAAGCGCAAAATCGGCGTGCTGGTAAGCGGCAGGGGCAGCAATTTGCAGGCCCTGATGGATGAGATTGCCGCAGGTACGCTTAATGTTGAAATTACGGTTGTTATCAGCGACAAAAAGGACGCCTTTGCTTTGGAACGCGCAGAAAAAGCAGGTATTAAGGCTGTTGCCATTGACCGTAAAGAATGTGCTTCCAAAGAAGAATTTGAAAATAAAATTACCGGCGTGCTGGAAGCAGCCGGTGCGGAACTTGTTGTGCTGGCAGGATTTATGCGTATTTTAAGCCCGGAATTTGTAGGGCACTGGCACCATAAAATCGTTAATATCCACCCGGCGCTTCTGCCGAGTTTTCCGGGACTTGACGGGCAGGGCCAGGCGCTTAATTACGGCGTTAAAATTGCCGGCTGCACAGTACATTTTGTAGATGAAGGCACTGACAGCGGCCCGATTATTCTGCAAAAGGCAGTACCCGTGCTTGACGATGACACGCATGACACGCTGGCAGACAGAATTTTGGAACAGGAACACAAAGCATTGCCCGAAGCCGTAAGGCTGTGGAGTGAGGGCAGGCTGCAAATAGAAGGAAGGCACGTAAAGGTGCTTCCGGTAGTGGGGTGAATGAAAATGAGAATAAAAAGAGCTCTTTTAAGCGTATCCGACAAAACCGGCATTGTTAAACTGGCGCAGTTTCTGCATGATATCGGCGTGGAAATTATTTCTACCGGCGGTACCATGAAGGCTTTGCAGGACGCAGGCATTCCTGTAACTTATGTTAGTGACGTAACCGGTTTTCCGGAAATTATGGACGGCAGGGTAAAAACCCTGAATCCGAAAATTCATGGCGGCATTCTTGCTGTACGCAGCAACCCGGAACATGTAAAAGCCATGGAAGAACACGGCATTAAACCGATTGACCTTGTTGTTGTAAACCTATACCCGTTCAGGGAAACCATTGCCAAACCCGGCGTAACCGAAGCCGAAGCCATTGAAAACATTGATATCGGCGGCCCGGCAATGGTAAGGGCGGCAGCCAAAAACTTCCGTGACGTTATTATTATTACCAACCCGGCACGCTACAGCAGCCTGATTGCAATGCTGCAGCAGCATGGCGACGCCGATATGAAAACCCGCAAAACTCTGGCCAAAGAAGCATTTACACATACTTCCGAATATGATGCGGCTATCAGCGCATATTTGACCAAACAGCTTGCCGAAGGCAAATAAGGAGAAGCATTATGCAGATATTACTTATTGGCAGCGGCGGACGTGAACATGCACTGGCATGGAAACTTGCGCAGAGCGGGCAGGTTGAAAAGATTTTTGCAGCGCCCGGCAACCCCGGCATTGCCGCTGTAAAAAAATGTGAATGTGTTGAACTTAACTTAAATGACCTTGACAGTGTTGCAGATTTTGCCGAAGAACACGGCATTGATTTAACTGTTGTAGGCCCTGAGGCAACACTGGTTGCCGGTATTGCCGATGTTTTTGCTGCAAGAGGGCTTGCTGTGTTCGGCCCTTCCAAAGCGGCGGCAGAACTTGAAGGCAGCAAGGCATTTGCCAAAAATTTAATGGCCAAGTACAATATCCCGACGGCTTTCTTTAAAGTTTGCGAAGATTTGGAAACCGCCAAAGCCTATGTTAAGGAAAAAGGCGCGCCGATTGTTATTAAGGCGGACGGGCTTGCTGCCGGCAAAGGCGTGGTAGTTGCCATGACCGAAGCTGAAGCATACGAAGCCATTGACGAAATGATGGGCGAGCAGCATAAATTCGGCGGCGCGGGCGCACGCGTTGTTATCGAAGAATTTATGCAGGGTGAAGAAGCGTCGCTGCTGGCATTTACCGATGGTGAGTACATTGTGCCGATGATTGCTTCCCAGGACCACAAACGCGCTTTTGACGGCGATAAAGGCCCCAACACCGGCGGCATGGGCACTTATGCACCGGCTCCGGTTTTAACCGATATTCTGCGCCTGCGCGCTGTTGAAAAGATTTTAAAACCTGTTGTTGCAGCCATGAAGGCAGAAGGCAGAACTTATAAAGGCTGCCTGTATGCAGGCCTGATGGTTTGCGGCGACGAGGTTAAAGTTGTAGAATTTAACTGCCGTTTCGGCGACCCAGAAACGCAGGTTGTGCTGCCGCTTCTGGACGGCGACCTTGCTGAAATTATGCTGGCCTGCGCAACCGGCGGGCTTGACAAAGTAAGCATAGGCTGGCACGATAAAGCTGCCGTATGCGTGGTGCTTGCTTCCGGAGGTTACCCGGAACATTATGCGCAGGGCTATCCTATCAGCGGCCTTGACGAAGTAGGGAAATTGCCGGAAACCGTTGTGTTCCATGCCGGAACGAAAATCAGCGACGGCAGCGTGGTAACGGCAGGCGGGCGTGTGCTTGGCGTTACGGCAGTGGGCAAGGATATTGCCGATGCGCAGGAACGTGCTTATAAAGCAGCTTCCGTTATCAGCTTTAAAGATATGCAGTACCGCAAAGATATTGCCTGGCGTGCATTGAAAAAATAAAATTTTGTCCCTGCGCTTTATGCGCCGGGACATTTTGTATACACCTAACCGGTTAATAATTTATACATAAAAATAAAATTTTAAGCAAAGGATGGATGAAAATGGCATTTTATTACGATGAACCCGCACATACTTTTAGTGAATATCTCTTAGTTCCCGGTTATTCCTCCAGCGAATGCGTTCCCGCAAATGTAGATCTGAGAACTCCGCTTGTTAAATTCAAAAAAGGCGAAGAACCTGCTATTACCATGAATATTCCGCTGGTTTCCGCTATCATGCAGTCTGTATCTGATGATAAAATGGCAGTTGCCCTCTCCAAAGAAGGCGGCATTTCCTTTATTTACGGTTCCCAGTCCATTGAAGACGAAGCTGCAATGGTTGAAAGAGTTAAAACCCACCGTGCAGGTTTTGTAAGCAGTGATTCCAACATCCGCCCGGACAGCACACTGGCTGATATTATTGCCCTGAAGGAAAAAACCGGCCACAGCACTGTTGCCGTTACCAGCGACGGTACCGTTAACGGCAAACTGGAAGGCATTGTTACCAGCCGTGACTACCGCGTAAGCCGCATGGATTTGAATACCAAAGTTAAAGAATTCATGACTCCTATTAGCGAAATGATTACCGCTCCGGCAGAAACCACTTTGCAGGAAGCCAATGACATCATTTGGGAAAACAAACTGAATACCCTGCCGATTATTGATGACGAAGGCCGTCTTTTGTACATGGTATTCCGTAAAGATTATGCAACCCATAAAGAATATCCGCTGGAACTGTTGGACAGCAAAAAACGCCATATCGTAGGCGCAGGCATTAACACCCGCGACTACGCAGAACGTGTACCGGCACTGGTTAACGCAGGCGTTGACGTACTTTGCATCGACTCTTCCGAAGGTTACAGCGAATGGCAGAAAATTACTCTGGCATGGATTCGCGAACATTACGGCGACAGCGTAAAAGTTGGCGCAGGCAACGTAGTTGACGCAGCAGGCTTCCGTTTCCTTGCCGAATGCGGCGCAGATTTTGTTAAAGTAGGTATCGGTGGCGGTTCCATCTGCATTACCCGTGAACAAAAAGGTATCGGCCGCGGCCAGGCAACCGCAGTAATTGAAGTTGCCAAAGCACGTGACGAATATTATAAAGAAACCGGCATTTATGTGCCTATCTGCTCCGACGGCGGCATTGTTTACGATTACCACATGACTCTTGCACTGGCAATGGGCGCAGACTTCCTGATGCTGGGCCGTTACTTTGCACGCTTTGATGAAAGCCCGACCAACAAAGTTAACATCAATGGCAACTACATGAAAGAGTACTGGGGCGAAGGCAGCAACCGTGCCCGCAACTGGCAGCGTTACGACCTTGGCGGCGCACAGAAACTTTCCTTCGAAGAAGGCGTTGACTCCTATGTTCCGTATGCAGGCAGCCTGAAAGACAACGTAACCCTTACCCTTAACAAAGTACGCTCCACCATGTGCAACTGCGGCGCGCTTAATATCCCCGAACTGCAGGCAAAAGCAAAAATTACTCTGGTATCTGCAACTTCTATTGTTGAAGGCGGTGCACACGACGTTATTCTTAAAGACAACAGCATGAATAATTACGTAAAATAATATTATAAAAATGTAAAACTGATTTTACCTGATTGACATATTTGTAATCTAAAGGTAAAATTATCTCATAATGTTTTTAGAGGAAGGTGCTGTTTGATATGAATTTAAGAAAATTGGCTCTTTGTGCTGTTGCCGGCGTAATGGCTGCTTCAATGATTTTTGCTGCAGGCTGCGGCGGTGATAAAGCATCAGACAAAAAAGTTTTAAAAGTAGGCATGGAATGTGCTTACGCTCCTTATAACTGGTCTCAGAACAGTGCGGACGGTGGTGCCGTAAAAATTGCGGGCAGCAACGAATATGCCTATGGCTATGACGTAATGATGGCCAAAAAACTTGCCGACTCCATGGGCGCTGAACTGGAAATCCAGAAAATTGAATGGGACGGTCTTGCACCGGCTGTTGTAAGCGGCAAAATTGACGCTGCTATCGCAGGTATGTCCATTACCTCCGAACGCAAACAGTCTGTAGACTTTACCAAACCGTATTATTATGCAAATGTAGTTGCACTGGTTAGAAAAGACACCCCGCAGGCAAAGGCAACCAGCGTTGAAGAACTGCGCGGTGCAACTGCTACCAGCCAGCTGAACACCATCTGGTATGACCAGATTGACCAGGTTCCGGAAGTTAACAAACTGCCTGCCATCGACAATGTACCGGGCATGATTGTTGCTTTAACCTCCGGTAAATGCAACCTTATCGTAACCGATATCCCGACTGCCAAAGCTGCTGCTTTTGCAAATCCCGAACTGACCGTTCTCCAGTTCCCGGAAGACAAAGGCTTTAAAACTTCCAAAGAAGATGTTGAAATCGGCATTGCCATTAAAAAAGGCAACAAAGAACTGAAAGACGCTATGGACGCAGTTCTTGGCAAAATGACCCCTGCTGATTTCGATAAAATGATGGATGAAGCTATTCAGAAACAGCCGCTGGCAAAATAATATTTAACTTATGCTTTTTAAGGGGCCGGTTTAATCCGTCCCCTTCTTTCCGTATTTATTTCGATTGTATTAATGACTTAATGTTAGGTGGTTAAATTATGGCTACAATGCCCGATTCTTTCTTTTCGTGGGTAGTTTTTCTGCTGAATGAATACGGCGCCACTCTTTTGCAGGGCGCAGGCGTAACCCTTCTATTGGCACTGGTCGGTACTTTTATCGGCTGTGTAATCGGTCTTGCAGTAGGCATCTGCCAGACAATTCCCGAAGACCCCAACGGCAGTTCTTTTAAACAGGCACTTGTTAAAGGCCTGAAGGCCGTTTTATCTTCTTACGTAGAAATTTTTCGCGGTACACCAATGATAGTACAGGCAATGGTTGTATATTATGGTGCGATGAGCCTGTTTGATATTGATATGTCGGCAATGTTTGCCGGTTTCCTTGTTGTTTCCATTAATACAGGTGCGTACATGGCAGAAACTGTGCGCGGCGGCATTGAATCAATTGATGAAGGCCAGCGCGAAGCTGCCGTTGCTATCGGCATGGACCATTTCCAGACCATGCGCTATGTAGTTTTGCCGCAGGCTCTGCGCAACATTATGCCGCAGATTGGCAACAACCTTATTATCAATATCAAAGATACTTCCGTATTGAACGTTATTTCCGTTACAGAACTCTATTTTGCTTCTAAATCGGCAGCGGGCGTTTATTACAGATACTTTGAAATTTTCTTCATTACCTGCGTAATTTATTTTATTATGACTTTTACGGCTTCCAGAATTTTACGCTGGCTGGAAAGCAAAATGGACGGCCCGAAAGACTATCAGCTGGTAGAGTATGACCCCATGGCTGACCCGTGCGGCCATTTTCAGGTAACTAACAAGAAAGGGCGGTAACAGAAATGGCAGACGAAAAAGAATTGCTGTTGTCCGTTCAGGATTTAAAAAAACAGTTTGGTGAACGTGAAATTTTAAAAGGCATCAGTTTTGATGTAAAAAAAGGTGACGTTGTTTGTATTATAGGCCCTTCCGGCAGCGGCAAATCCACGCTTATCAGATGCGTTAACTTTTTGGAGCAGCCTACGGGCGGTGTTATTGCCTACCGCGGGCAAAATGTACTGGAAAGCTTTAAAAACCTTGCTTTGTACCGTACAAAAGTAGGTATGGTGTTTCAGCAGTTCAACCTGTTCAATAATATGACCGTGCTTGAAAACTGCATGGTCGGGCAGGTTAAAGTGCTCGGCAAAGATAAGGACACGGCGCACAGTACGGCAATGAAGTATTTGGAACATGTAGGTATGGCAAGTTACATTAATGCCAAACCGCATCAGCTTTCCGGCGGGCAGAAACAGCGTGTTGCCATTGCCCGTGCTCTGGCGCTTGAACCGGAAGTGCTTTTAATGGACGAACCTACTTCGGCGCTTGACCCTGAAATGGTTGGCGAAGTTTTGGCTGTTATGAAAGAACTTGCCGACGAAGGCCTGACGATGGTAATTGTAACGCATGAAATGGCTTTTGCGCGTGATGTATCTTCGAGGGTAATTTTCATTGACCAGGGCGTTATCGCAGAAGAAAGCAGTCCGGAAGAAATTTTCTCTGCGCCTAAAAACCAGCGCACCAAGGACTTTTTAAGCCGCTTTAATTTAGGCAAACAGTAAAAACTTAAAGGATTTTTCTCCTGCTTGTAGAATTTTACAGCAGGAGATTTTTTATATATAACCCGAAAGGATTTTGCCAATGTTTAGAAAATTACTTTCTTTTATATGCTGCATATTATTTTTAACGCTTTTAAATACGGCCGGTGCTGCTGGCAGGGGAACTATTTTATTTGTGCCGCTTGATAACCGCCCGGTATGCCTGGAGTATTCTGTAAACAGCATGCAGGCAGCAGGCTGGAACGTGGAAACGCCGCCGGAGGAATATATTGCTTCCAATCACCGCAGCGGCAATCCGGATAAGCTGTATGAATGGCTGGCAGAACGTGCGCCTCTGGCAAATGCCGTTATTGTGTCTTCCGACGCCATGCTGTACGGCGGGCTTGTGGATTCGCGCACGCACCATATTGACCGCGAAGTTTTAAAAGAGCGTGCCGAACGTCTTGTAAGCTTAAAGGATCTTGGCGGCGACCCGCTGGTTTATGTTTTTACAACCATTATGCGTTCGCCGCGTGCCAGTGCGGCACCGGTGGAACCGCAGTATTATGCCGAATGGGGCAGCCGCATTTTTCAGCTTGGCGAGCTTGAAGACAGGGAAGATTTAAAAGAAATAACAAGGCGTGAGCGCAAAGATTTAAAACGCCTGAGAAAAGAAATTCCGGCAGAGGTGCGCGCCGATAATATGAAACGCCGTGCCTTGAATATTGAAATGACGGAACTTTTGCTGCATGGCGTGGAAAGCGGCGACTTTGATTACATGCTGATTGGCCGCGACGATACGGCACAGTTTTCACAGGCACATAAGGAAGCACGCAAAATGGGCATTCTTGTAAGCGAGCTGCCGAAAGAACGCATCCGCTTTTTTGCCGGTGCCGACCAGCTTGGCATGGTGCTTTTAAACAGGGCGGCAAACCGTTTAAGCTATGATATTCCTATGGTTTTTGCAGCGTATGGCGACGGCAAAGGCAAAAATACCATTCCTTCGTATGAAGATGACCCCGTGGATATTAGCGTAAATGAACATATTCATGCCGTTGGCGGCTGGCCTACCAAATACCTGCACCGTGCGGATATGGTGCTTTTGGTAAACACGCCTGCAAGCGGAGTAACGCTCGAGGCTTCGGCGCCTTCGAATAACGGTACCGTAACCAGACAGCAGGAACGCTTTATGAAAAAACTGGATTATTTTATGCAGCAGAATAAACCTGTTGCGGTTGCCGATATTGCCTACGGCAACGGTGCTGATAATGCGCTGGTAAAAGAACTTTTTAATGAAGGCAAGGCTTACAGGGTGGCAGCTTACGGCGGCTGGAACACTGCAGGAAATACTATCGGCTTTGCTCTGTCGAAGGGGCTTTTGGCACCGCGTATGACGGAAGCTAGCAAAGATAATCTGCTTAATATACGTTATCTTGATGACTGGGCTTATCAGGCCAATGTACGCATGAAAGTATCGGCAGAATTAATCTGGCCCAACCACTGGCCGAACAGCGGGCTTAACAGCGAGCAGCTTGTAGCGGCAGAAAAGATGATTGCAAAAGAAATGAAGAATACCGCAGCGCCGCTTATGACGGAAAAAACTGTTGACGAATATAAGTTTAATCTGCCGTGGCAGCGCATGTTTGAAGTACGTGTAGCACAAAAATAACTTTACGGATGGTGAGTACGTGGAATTTGCAAATAAGCTTGTTTTAAACAACGGTTTTGTTTTTGATTATACCAACATGTTGGGTGAAGGCAGAATTAAAACAGAAGATTTGCAGGAAATGGAAACTGCCATGCAAAAAGCCCGTGACGCAGTTAACGAAATGCGCGCCAGCGGCACGGCCTATAACCATCTTTCAAAAGATGGCACGCCTGAACCCGTATATTTTACGCGTTTGCCGGAAATAAAAAACGGCAATCCCAATACGCCGGTATCTTTGCAGAAATTAAAAGATTTTGGCGATTATTTGCGCACGAATGTTGATGCGGTTGTATTTTTGGGCGTTGGCGGCTCGTATTTGGGCAATAAGGTATTGTTTGATATTGGCGCCGGGCCGAGCTGGAACTCCATGGGTGAAAAACGCCGCAACGGATATCCGCGTATCTATTTTTCCGGCAATAATTTGGACGCAGGCCAGTGCGAAGAAATTATGAACGAGCTGCGTTACTGGTCGGTACATGCCTGGCCTAAGAAAAAACGCTTTAAGGTAATGCTGGTGCCGATTTCCAAATCCGGTTCAACGCTCGAAACGCTGGCTTCGTTTATTTATTTTTATGAAGCGTGCAATAAAAGTGTTATGTTTGATACCGAAGTTACCGCCGTTACAGACCGCAATCCCGAAGCCGGTTCGCCGCTGTTTGCGCTGGCACAGAAGCATGGCTGGCGGTGTTTTGATATTAAAAACGGCATTGGCGGGCGTTTCAGCGTGCTTACGGACCCGGGGCTTGTTACGGCTGCCGCTATCGGCATGAACGTGGAAGAACTGCTTAAGGGTGCGGGAGAGATGGAAGAAGCCTGCCGCACGGATGATGTGTACGCCAATCCGGCATTAATGAACGCCGCATTAAAATATATTGCTTCTGAAAGGTACGGCTGCCACATAGAAGTTTTTATGGGCTACGGTGAGCGTTTAGGTTCGCTGGGGCAGTGGTATGTGCAGCTCCTGGCCGAATCGCTCGGCAAAAAGCACAACAGAAACGGCAAAATAGTTTATTACGGACGCACTCCGGTGCCTGCCGTAGGCACAACCGATATGCACGCGCAGACACAGCTGCATCAGGATGGCATACGCAATAAAGTTGTACAGTTTTTGC
>OIDP01000428.1_pt1 | contig 18763 bp, 10 predicted proteins | sample 1581591 | NCBI WGS metagenome assembly OIDP01 (sample SAMEA3882552, study PRJEB24775) | human gut metagenome | biome: human-associated habitat; feature: intestine environment; material: feces | place: Netherlands | collected 2009/2010 | reverse complement strand
TTTGTTCTTCTGTCTGAAAAAGATTGTTTTCTGTTTCTTCCCCTCCCTTAAATCAAAAAATCCGCAATTTATTTTGTAATATCATTGAAACCCTATACATTTGCATCGTTGTTTATGCAATTATTGTTGCTTCACAAAACAATATTTCCACAACATTTACAATGTATAGATACAATGAAAAAGTTCTTCTGTTTCATCTACTTGACCTGCCTGATGCTGCCAATGAGCGCGCAGGGCATCCTGAGCCTGGATAGTTGCCGTGCACTGGCCGTAGCCAACAATAAGGAGTTGCTGATAAGCCGCGAGAAAATCAATGCGGCGCACTACCGTAAAAAAGAAGCATTTACAAACTATCTGCCCAAGATTTCCGCTACCGGCGGATATATGCGCAACCAAAAAGAGTTTTCCTTATTGAACGATACACAGAAAGGTGCGCTCGGCAGTGTAGGAATACAGGTTAGCGGCGCGTTGCAAAACGGAATCCAGGGAATGATGACCCAATACCCGCAACTGGCACAGAACCCGCAATTCATGGCACTTGTACAATCATTGGGCAATATAGACATTGCCACCCCGCTCAACGGATTGGGACAATCGCTCGTAGATGCCTTCCGCACCGACACACGCAATATGTATGCCGGGGCGTTGACGCTGACCCAACCCCTCTATATGGGCGGCAAGATACGCGCCTACAACAAGATAACCAGATATGCCGAAGAGCTGGCACGCCAGCAGCACAACAGCGGAATGCAGGAAGTAATTCTGAGCACCGACCAGGCATACTGGCAAGTGGTGTCTCTCGCCAACAAGAAGAAACTGGCGGAAGGCTATCTCGAACTCCTGCAAAAACTGGAAAGCGACATAGACAAGATGATTGCCGAAGGAGTGGCGACCAAAGCGGACGGACTGTCGGTAAAAGTCAAAGTGAACGAAGCCGAAATGACACTGACAAAAGTAAACGACGGTTTGAGCCTTTCCAGAATGTTGCTATGCCAACTATGCGGATTAGACCTTTCCACTCCCGTCACTCTGGCAGACGAGCAGGAAGACGACCTGCTCCCCACCCCGGCCGCCAACGGCAGCATCGATATGAATAACGTATATGCCACACGGCCGGAAGTGCGCAGCCTGGAACTCGCCGCACAAATCTATAAGCAGAAGGTGAACGTGACCCGTTCGGAATTCCTGCCGTCCGTAGCACTCATCGGAAACTATATGGCAACCAATCCGTCCGTATTCAACAGCTTCGAAAACAAGTTCAAGGGCATGTGGAACGTAGGCGTCATGGTCAGCATACCTGTCTGGCACTGGGGAGAAGGCATCTACAAGGTAAAAGCCGCCAAGTCCGAAGCACGCATCAGCCGATACCAACTGGACGATGCCAAAGAAAAGATAGAACTGCAGGTCAGCCAATCGGTTTTCAAGGTAAACGAAGCGGCCAAGAAACTTATCATGGCGGAGAAGAACCTGGAAAAGGCTGATGAGAACCTGCGCTATGCCACTCTCGGATTCGAGGAAGGGGTTATCCCGGCAAGCAATGTATTGGAAGCCCACACCGCCTGGTTGTCCGCCCAATCGGAAAAGATAGATGCACAGATAGACGTGAAGCTGACGGAAATCTATCTGAAGAAAGCAACGGGAAGTCTGAATATCGAGAATTAAAAACTGAAATCATAAATTACAATAATGGATACAAAATCACAAAACAGTAACATGTTGCTGGCATTCCTCACCCTGACGGGAGTAATCGCCATCGTCGCCCTCGTAGGTTTCTTCATGCTGCGCAAAGGGCCGGAAATCATACAAGGGCAGGCCGAAGTAACAGAGTATCGCGTATCGAGCAAAGTACCGGGACGTATCCTGGAGTTCCGGGTGAAAGAGGGACAGAGCGTACAGGCAGGAGATACACTTGCCATTCTCGAAGCTCCGGATGTGCAGGCAAAACTGGAACAGGCCCGTGCTGCCGAAGCCGCCGCACAAGCCCAAAACGAAAAAGCCTTGAAAGGCGCCCGCCAGGAACAGATACAGGCAGCCTACGAAATTTGGCAAAAAGCCCGGGCAGGACTTGCCATTGCCGAAAAATCGTACAAACGCGTAAAGAACCTGCACGACCAGGGAGTGATGTCCGCCCAGAAGCTGGACGAAGTTACCGCCCAGCGCGATGCCGCACAAGCCACTGAAAAAGCCGCACAAGCCCAGTACACTATGGCGAAGAACGGCGCGGAACGCGAGGACAAGGCTGCCGCAGCCGCCCTGGTAGAGCGTGCGAAAGGTGCTGTTGCCGAAGTGGAATCATACATCAGGGAAACCTGCCTGATAGCGCAGACTGCCGGAGAGGTTTCCGAAATATTCCCCAAAACAGGCGAACTGGTAGGCACAGGCGCCCCCATCATGAACATTGCCGTTATGGACGATATGTGGGTCACTTTCAACGTGCGCGAGGATTTATTGCAGGGACTGGGCATGGGAACCGAATTTGAAGCTTTCATCCCCGCCCTCGACAGGAACATCCGTCTGAAAGTATACTACCTGAAAGACCTCGGCACATACGCCGCCTGGAAAGCTACCAAAACAACCGGACAGTTCGACTTAAAGACATTTGAAGTCAAGGCATCTCCACTGGAGAAGACAGAAGGCCTGCGTCCGGGTATGAGCGTGATATTGAATAAGTGACAAGATTGCATAAGGTTGTAAAACAATAAGGTGACAGAGTGATAATGGAGAAGAACAACAAATACACGGCCCTGCTGAATGTGATGAAACGCGAGTTGCGACGGCTCGTTTCGCGCCCGCTATACCTGTTCTGCATGGTCATAGCACCTCTGTTCTGCTATATATTCTTCACAACGCTAATGGATTCCGGCTTGCCTACCGACATGCCCGTCGGCGTGGTGGACCGGGACATGACCGCCACTTCACGCCAATTGGTGCGCAACCTGGATGCTTTTGAGCAAACCGCCGTCGTAGCCCGCTATCCCGATATTTCCGATGCACGCATCGCCATGCAGAAAGGAGAGATTTACGGCTTCTACTACATCCCCGAAGGAACAGCCTCCAAAGCACAGGCGCAACGGCAGCCTAAAGTATCCTTCTACACCAATAATACGTTGCTCATAGCCGGTTCACTGCTTTTTAAAGACATGAAGATGATGAGCGAACTGGCATCGGGAGCCGCCGCACGCACCGCACTATACGCCAAAGGCGCAACGGAAGAGCAGGCAATGGCATTCCTGCAACCGATTGTCATCGACACCCATCCGCTGAACAATCCGTGGCTGAATTACTCCGTATACTTGTGCAACACTTTTGCTCCGGGCGTACTGATGCTGCTTATCTTTATGATAACCGTCTACTCCATCGGGGTGGAAATCAAGGACCGTACCGCCCGCGAATGGTTGCGCACGGGCAACGGTTCCATCTGGATATCCCTTGCCGGAAAGCTGCTGCCGCATACAGCCGTATTCTTCCTTATAGGAATATTATACAACACATACCTGTACGGTTTCCTGCATTTCCCCTGCAACAGCGGAATACTGCCGATGCTGCTCGCCACGCTCTGCCTGGTGCTGGCATCGCAAGGCATGGGCATACTGATGATAGGTACTCTGCCCACCCTGCGTCTGGGACTCAGCTTTGCTTCCCTATGGGGCGTACTGTCGTTCTCCATGTGCGGACTGTCATTTCCCGCCATGGCGATGCATCCCGTACTGCAAGGCCTGGCAAACCTGTTTCCCCTGCGCCATTACTTCCTTATCTACGCAGACCAGGCCCTGAACGGCTATCCCATGATTTACTCGTGGATGAACTATGTGGCACTGCTTGTTTTCATGATGCTTCCTTTCCTTGTGGCCCGCAGGCTGAAAGAAGCATTGATACACTATAAATACCTACCCTGATGAAACAGATTACCTTCAAACAGAAAGTAGTACAAGGCATATACGACCTGTTCTATGTATGGAAGCAGGAATTACGCAACCTCTTTCGCGACCAGGGTGTGCTGATATTCTTTGTACTCGTTCCGTTGACATATCCTTTGATATACTCGTTCATCTATACCAACGAAACAGTCCGTGAAGTGCCTGCCGTGGTGGTGGACAACTCGCGCAGTTCCCTGAGCCGGGAATATCTGAGGAAAGTGGATGCCAGTCCCGAAACAAGCATCGTGGCGCATTGCGCCGATATGGAAGAAGCCAGACTCATGCTGAAAGAGCGCAAGGCATACGGCATCATCTACATACCCTCCGGTTTCAGCGATGACATAGTCCGGGGCAAGCAAACGCAAGTCAGCATTTTCTGCGACATGAGCGGACTGCTCTATTACAAGGCATTGCTCACTGCCAACACCAACGTGTCGCTCGCCATGAATGCGGATATTAAAATGGAACGTGCCGGCAATACTACCGCCCGCCAGGATGAAATAACAGCCTACCCCATCGAGTATGAGGACATAGCCATCTTCAACCCCACCAACGGGTTTGCCGCCTTCCTGATACCTGCCGTACTCATACTGATTATACAGCAGACATTGCTGTTGGGTATCGGTCTGGCAGCCGGAACAGCCCGCGAGCAAAACCGGTTCAAAGAATTGATTCCTGACGACCCTCATTACAACGGAACACTCCGTATCGTCATGGGAAAAGGATTGAGTTATTTTATGGTCTACTCGCTGGTAGCCGTGTACATACTATGTGTAGTACCGCGCCTTTTCAGCCTCAACCAGATAGCAATTCCCAGTGTGCTGGCTCTGTTTGCCCTGCCCTACCTGACAGCCTGCATCTTCTTTGCAATGACAGCATCCATTGCCATACGCAACCGGGAAACCTGTATGTTATTGTTTGTGTTCACTTCCGTACCGCTGTTATTCCTCTCCGGCATCTCCTGGCCAGGCGCCGCAATGCCCGAATTCTGGAGGTATTTTTCCTATATCTTCCCTTCCACTTTCGGCATCAACGGCTATGTACGTATCAACAGCATGGGAGCCACCCTCAACGAAGTAGCCTTCGAGTATCAGGCCCTATGGATACAAACCGGAATTTACTTCCTCACCACCTGCCTCGTCTACCAGAGAAAGAGCGGTTAGGGATTAGTGTTATCACTAATCCCTAACCGCTAACCTATAGCATACCGGCACTGTGCTGTTGCCTACGCGATAGATGCCGAACTTGAAGTAGTAGCCGTCGTCGTCGTTGCGTCCTATCAGGATTTCTTCGTTATTCACGATATGCTCTTTAACGGTTTTCTTTTTGTCTGCATACTCCATCTGCACATCCAGCTTACCCGGTTTCACAATGGTTTCGGCTTCCTTGCCGTAGGTGGTCCAGTCGATATGAATGCGGAAAGTCACCCAGCAATCTTTGGGGAAGTCGGCAAAAGGCATTTTATAGGCTATCGTAGAAGCCTTGTATTCGGAAGTAACGGGCTTCATTACCGGAGTTTTTTCCGGATTGGCATTGCAACGGTCGTCTTTGTCGGTCAGCCAGCGGCGGTCCGAATTGGCCTTGATGTAGAACCAGCCGCCGGAAAATCCGAAAGCCAGCGGCGGATAACCACCCTGCTCTACCAGCCAGCCGTTTTTCTTTCCTGCCTTATAAACAGGGTTTCCCTTTTTATCTTTCACCGGATTTCCCTGCTTATCCAGTTTCGCCACCTTTTCATATCCGGTATTCTTCTTGAAGATAGTAGTCTTATCCAGCTCTATGAACTCGTCAACGGTCAGCTTCTTCACTTCACCCTCAGGAGTCTGCACAAGCGTGCGGTCGGGCATGCCGTGCCATTGGGCAAAAATGGTGGACACATTGCTGTCCAAATCAGACGGGATATATACGGAAAACTCATAATCGCGCGAAGCCCCTTGCGGACAAATGCCTTTTCCGTGATGATATACGGTTTTCGTAATTTGCGCTTTCCGGTAAGCATCCGCCGGCAGTCCGTTAAAATCCGCCGAAGTGGCATAACAATAAGAAAGCTCGGCACGGCCTTTGGTTTCTCCCTTGCCGTATCCCTCCAATGTATTGTCCTCCCGACGCAGTTCGAAACGGTAAGAAGGCTTGCCGTTGAACAGACATGTGAAATCCCGCTGAATCGCGTGTTTCTTCTTTGCACCGACAGCCACCCAGCGACCGTCTATAATCTGGTCGATACGTGCAGAGTCTGCCTGAACATTCACCCGTTCGGTCAGGGGAACCAATGTTTCAGCGCCTTTGGTTTGTGCGGTCAGCGTTGCCATGCACCCCGCTGCCGTCACCATGCAGATAGCAAAAATGTTTTTCTTCATCCTTATTTGATATTAAACTTAAAAACGATGCGGCAAAAGTACGAAAGCTGCGCCTCACACCTATCCCCTATTTGTTTCGGAAAACCCTATATTTGTGCAAATACTCCACAAGATATAGAAATTCTGAAAGATATTAGTATCTTTGGTCCATCATAAATTTTACGGTTCAATAATGAGTATCCTGAAAAAGATAACAACCATCCTGTTTATTTTATGTATAACGGGAGTCTCTAACGCTTATCCGGAAGCTTGGGGACAGATAAACTTTTCTTATATATCCATTAACGACGGTCTGTCACAAAGCACGGTCTTCTCCATAGCGCAGGACAAGCTCGGCAATATGTGGTTCGCCACCTACGACGGCGTCAACAAGTACGACGGATACACGTTTACCGTATATCAGCACGATGAAAACGACCCCAACAGCATCGCCAACGACATCTCCCGCATTGTTATGACCGACAGCAAGGGGCGTGTATGGATCGGCACCCGCGACGGTCTGTCGTATTATGACGAGGAAAAAGACAAGTTCCAAAACTTCTTCCTCGAAAAGAACGGCAAGCACCTGCAAGTCAACGGCATTGTGGAACTTTCGCCGGAGCGGCTGCTTATCAGCACGCTCGAAGGACTGACTATGTTCGACATCCCCGCATCCCGTTTTGTAGACGACATATTCGGCACGGCAATGCACAAAATGGTTGCATCCGCCCTGTACAGGCATGACGACCAAATCTATATAGGCACACCGTCGGACGGTCTGTACTGCTATTCCATTCCGAAGAATACACTCGAAAAACTCGCTTACATTCCAGGCAGCAAGCAAATCCAAAGCATCCTGCAGCAATCTCCTACCCGTATATGGGTAGCTACGGAAGGTTCCGGCCTTCTCCTTGTCAACCCCAAGGCCCGGGAAGTCAAAACATACAGGCATTCCCCTTCCGACCCGCAATCCATCAGCTCCAACTATATCCGCTCACTGGCACTGGATTCACAAAACCGCTTGTGGATAGGAACTTTCAACGACCTCAACATCTACCATGAAGGCAACGACTCGTTCATGTCCTACAGCAGCAATCCCGTAGAAAGCGGCAGCCTGTCGCAACGCTCCGTACGCAGTATCTTCATGGACTCGCAAGGCGGCATGTGGCTGGGAACGTATTTCGGCGGACTGAATTATTACCACCCCATCCGCAACCGCTTCAAGAACATAGAGCACATTCCGTTCAAGAATTCGCTGAGCGACAATGTTGCAAGCTGTATCGTCGAGGACAAACAGAAGAACCTTTGGATAGGAACCAACGACGGCGGCTTGAACCTCTACATCCCCGGCACTCAGAAGTTCATCCACTACGCATTGCAGGAAAGCCAGCGCGAAGACGGCTTAGGCTCCAACAACATCAAATCCGTATACGTGGACGAACCGAGAGGACTGGTATACATCGGCGCACATGCCGGCGGCCTGAGCATCCTGCATCGCAACAGCGGACGCATGGAAAACTTCAACCAGCTCAACAGCCCGTTAATCAATGAGAACGTATATGCCATCCTTCCCGACGGAGAGAACAATTTCCTTTTAGGAACATTAAGCGCTCTGGTACACTTCAACCCGGAAAAACGGAGTTTTACCACCATCACTCAGGAAAATGACGGAACGCCAATCAACGTCCAGAAGATTACTACCCTGTTCCGGGATTCCAAAAAGCGTCTTTGGATAGGCGGTGAGGAAGGCGTGTCCGTATTCAACCAGCATGGAACCTCCATACAGAAAGCGGACATTTTACCCGAATCCACCGCTACGAAAGCATTTACCAATTACATCTACGAAGCAAACAACGGTTTGGTCTGGATAGGTACACGCGAAGGATTCTATTGTTTCGATGAGAAAGCCAAGCAGATTAAACGGTATACCAAAGCCGACGGACTGCCCAACAACGTGGTTTACGGCATTCTCGAAGACTCTTACGGCCGCCTGTGGATGAGTACCAACCGGGGTATCTCATGCTTCAATCCGAAAACGGAGAAATTCCGCAACTTCACCGAAGCGGACGGATTGCAGAGCAATCAGTTCAACACCTCTTCCTGCTACCGCACTTCCGATGGCGAGATGTACTTCGGAGGCATAAACGGCCTTACCACATTCCGTCCGGAACTGTTGCAGGACAATCCCTATACCCCGCCGGTAGTAATCACCAAGCTACAGCTTTTCAACAAGACCGTCCGTCCCGACGATGAAACCGGCATTCTGAGCAAGAACATCAGCGACACGGAAAGCATCACGCTGAAATCCTGGCAGACAGCATTCTCCCTGGAGTTTGTCGTATCGAACTACATCTCCGGACAGCATAATACATTCGCCTACAAATTAGACGGTTACGATAAAGAGTGGTACTACCTCACGGACAGGCATCCGGTGTCCTACTCCAACCTGCCGCAAGGTACTTATCACTTCATGGTGAAAGCCGCCAATAACGACGGCAAATGGAACACCACGCCTACCGTACTGGAAATCGTTATTCTGCCCGTGTGGTACAAGACCTGGTGGGCTGTCATACTGTTCCTTGCCACTTTTGCCGGCTTTGTCACATTCGTATTCCGCTTCTTCTGGATGCGCAAGAAAATGGAAGCAGAGCTTGAAATCGAACGCCGCGACAAGGAACACCGCGAAGAAATCAACCAGATGAAGATGCGCTTCTTCATCAACATTTCGCATGAACTCCGTACACCGCTTACCTTAATCCTGGCACCGCTTCAAGAGGTCATCAGTAAAATCAACGACCGCTGGACCCGCAACCAACTGGAATACATCCAGCGGAATGCCAACCGCCTGCTGCACCTTGTCAACCAGCTTATGGACTACCGCCGGGCGGAACTCGGAGTTTTCGAGCTGAAAATAAAGAAAGGCAATGCCTATCGCCTGATACGCGAGAACTTCCTGTATTATGACAAGCTGGCACGCCACAAAGAGATACACTACGCTTTCCACTCCGATTTGGAAGAAAAAGAGGAACTTTTCGACCCTAACTATCTGGAACTGATTGTCAACAATCTTTTGTCCAATGCTTTCAAATATACTCCAAGCAATGGTAAAGTCACACTTTCAGCCATAGTAGACGAGCATAAGAAATGTCTGGAAATTTCCGTAGCAGACACAGGAATAGGCATTGCCAAAGAGAAACGGGGAGAACTGTTCAAACGTTTCATGCAAAGCAACTTCTCAAGTAACAGCACCGGAATAGGATTGCACCTGACACACGAACTTGTAAATGTTCATAAAGGCAGCATTACTTACGATGAGAATCAGGGGGGAGGATCTGTTTTCACGGTTTCACTCCCCACCGACACCAGTGTATATGAAGAGAAAGACTTCCTGATTCCTCACGATGCCTTTCTGGAAGAAAAGGCACGTGAGGAAAGCTATGAAGAGGAAAACATTCCGGACGTAGATATTGCAGAGGAAAAAACTCCTTCAAATCAGTACAAACTGTTGATCATCGAGGATGACAACGATGTACGTGAGTTCCTGAAAGAAGAGTTCAAACCTTATTTTGAGGTGGTAACTGAAGCGGACGGACTTTCAGGCTTAGAACGCGCACGTACTTACGATGCTGATCTCATCATCTGCGACGTATTGATGCCGGGGCTTACGGGATTCGAAGTCACCCGCAAACTTAAAAATGATTTCGATACCAGTCATATACCTATTATATTATTAACGGCTATGAGTTCAGCGGAAAATCACCTGAAAGGCGTGGAAAGCGGAGCGGATGCATATATCACCAAACCATTCAGTCCCAAGCTATTACTGGCAAGAGCATTCCAACTGATAAAGCAACGTGAAAAGTTACGGAAGAAATTCTCGGATGATCCGGGAATGATAACTCCTGCTATCTGTACGTCAGAGAAAGACAAACAATTTGCCGATAAGCTTCAGGCTATTCTGGAAGAACAGATTAGTAACAGTGAATTCGCCGTAGATGACCTTGCTTCAGTAATGGGACTGGGGCGTTCAACCTTTTATCGCAAGGTACGTGGAATAACCGGTTATTCCCCCAATGAATACATGCGTATCATCCGCATGAAGAAAGCTGCCGAACTTTTACTTGAAAATCGTTATACAGTGGCAGAGGTATCTTACAAGATAGGTATCGAAGACCCATTCTATTTCAGTAAATGCTTCAAGAAACAGTTCGGAGTATCTCCATCCGTATATTTACGCGGTAAGAATGATCCGGAAGAAAAGGAAAATGATGATAAAGAAGAACTTCCCGGGATTTTCCATCTAAGAATAAATTAATTATTCGCTATCTTAACAAGCATAGATTAGACATATTTAAATATTTCCGTATCTTCTCAATCTATACTTTTTATTTCCTTCAATCTCTCTCAAAAAATCTCATCATACATATATTCTGTTATTTAAAACGAATCCAATCAATATTCATTAAATTATCAGAGCTATTTCCATAAAAGCGTAAAACGACATTATGAATATCCGTAATTTTTCCCACCGGGCATTCTAGCTCCACCCATACTTCCTCTCCACCTGTAGCAGGAACCTTACAATTACCAACTACTGTACCTGATGTATCATCAAGTACAACTTCTATCTCAGAATTTTCAGATAAACCAGAAACTCTAATTTTTAATTGAGTAGCCCCTTTTTTCCCAAAATCAATATTAGAGAATTGAATATAATCGAAATTATTACAGGAGGTCACATATCTATTTCCCTTATTGGACTGCACAATACTAGTTCCTGCCAACTTATCTGCATTTTCAGCCTCCATAGTCTCATATGGAGACATTTGATTTATTGAAGAGTTAGAAATCACACCAGTTACAGGTTTCACTGGTATAGGAATTACCTTCTTTTCAGGTGTACCTTTTACCACTATACGTATCCCTTTTTCTGTAATCTTTCCATTCCATCTAACCGCTATCTCTTTCGCATAGCCCGAGCCTATTCGTGTAAAAGGATATTTTTTGCCATTAATCGTTACAGAAATATTTTCTTCAAAATTATCTGATAAATATAAAGTACTTACAGGCATTGGACTCTCCGTCCGAATCACGATTTCCTTATCTTGCATATATTCACCGCTTTCCTTACAATCTATATAACCGTAACCTTCCGGAGAAATGAACATTGCATTTTTCATTTCATGATTCATCGTTTTAGGAATAATTGGTTTTATCCACAATTCTTTACTACGAAAATCGCGATGAAACCCTACAATATCATAATAATTTCTCCACATAGCAGGAATACTTATATATTGCTTTTTACTCTTTATATTTGTCGATACCCATTTCGGTTCATTCACAAGAGGCAAAATATTCAATGGATGATCAAAAACTCTGTCACGATCCAAATACTGTCGCAAATAGGAATCTTTCTGCATGGCATGCCATTGATCTAATCGACCAGTATTAAGTAATAATCCCCCATTCGTCATAAGTACCTTCCGGATATCCAAGTCCACGATAATAAGGATAATAATAATTCTCCAATTTACTTAATATAAAATCTGTATCTTCCGCTTTCCATATTTCTCCTAATTTCAGATGAAAAGCCAACCACTGCCCGGCAAATATTGATTCGCAATGCTTACCTGCCACAAATTGTCCATCTCTGATATAACGATTATGAAAAGAATTCACTACCATCTTATACGCATTCTCATATAATTTTACTAAATCAGCCTCCCCTTTTTCACCTGCCAGTTGTATCATCATCTTATAAGCAACAGCTGAAAGATTAGAATTATACGGATCTGGATTTCCTCCGGCATCATAAGAGTTCTCTGATCCATCGAATGTAAATGGATACTTAGTACTGCCATATTGTTCTACCTGATCAAGGATTCGTTGCGCAGCCTTTTTAACATACGGCCATAATAAATCAAATTGCTTACGGTCAGCTGTCGCCCGGTAAATCTCAAAAACAGATATAATAAAACCACAATTCAAATCAACCCATTTCTGAATATTTCTATAATCTATATGCTCTGTATCATCCCAAGAAACAAGGACTGATCTTTTTTCCCGCTCTTTACCTACGCTCATTACATTAAAATCATGATGTATCTGTCCATTTTTCATCTGCGTTCTAGCCCAATAAGCTAATTCCTGCCATGCATAATAGGGAATCAACATATACATAATCTGCCTTGCCAACCACATTTGATCCATCGTACCAAAGCAAGTCCATTGTCCTTCAGCAAAAGCTACCCTCCCATCTTTTTTATACATTGAATTAGTCACAACATTAACCAAAGTATTCAACGTCTGATTTTTTAGCCAACCGGGTAAATTAGAAGCCCGCATTCCTGTTACCAGCTTTTCTGCATTATATTTCAATTTAGAAAATACCTTTAAACCATGTTCAGCAATCGCTCTCGGAGTTTTGTACAAATTCTTATAATAACCAATTTCAGGGTCAGTACGATCATACCAAGCCACCACAAAATATATTTTCTGAGTTTCATGTGGCAACAGGTTCATTTTTACAGCAACCTTGCCTGTATGTGCCTGTTCTTGCGAGGAAGAACAAACACCGCTCCTCAAAAAACGGTTTTCCTTGTCATCGCCTACTGATACACCTGCCTTGGAATGACTAGTTTTCACCAAGATACTCCATTCATCACTATAGATTCCTTTTGCCGGTAAAGAGAAAAATGGAGCACTTTCACTATTCCATTTGAGAGCAAAAGCAGAAATAACGTCCGAACTTTCCATATTGGTAAGGCTAATCTCATATAAAGCATAAGGAAGATGCATATTCGTATAATCCTTATTATCTAAAGGTGAGATTCCTGTTAATTCGATTCTCACTCCATTAACAGAGCCGAAATCAACTTTATGCAAAGGCCAAATAGCATCATCATTTGGTCTTCCATGGGTAAGAATTGCTTTTAAAATATTCCTCGTCTCTATTTGCCCATTCCGGTTTGTAAAAAGTTGGAATTGTGCGTCTGCTACATTCTTGAAATCGTAGGCATCAGCTTGTGGAACAGTCATCGCTGAGAATGTTCCGGTATTCGCATCAAACTTAATAGCCCCGCACCCAAACCCTCCAAGCGGTGTTCCTGTAGTACCATTTACGATTTGTTCATCAAATGAAAAAAAAGAGTTATTATTGACATTAATACTATCACTAGCCAAAGCATTAATGGAATTAATTAAAAAGAGTTGTATTAGAAGTAATACCGAGTAATAACATTTTATATTCATATCATCGATCTATATTAAGTAATTAAAAATTTATAGCAAAACGATTCAGAGCCACCTTATTTTATCTTGAGCTTTGTAGCCTTGCCATTGTACGAGACAGTCACTCCAGAAGAAGAGGTAGAGATTCCAACTCCTGATTGTGGAGAAACCAGAACGATGTTAAAGGTTCTTTTTCCCTTCATGCCAGGAAATACTCCTTTTCTTTTGCCTATCTCCAATTCTTTTTTCGCATCATTCCAGTTTAATTCAATTGTACTGAATTGTCCCTTCTCATAATTATAGTTATTGCCTTCATCTTCATAAATCATAAATGAGGCATCCGCTCCGGGATAAATACGAATTTCTAATGATTCATTTTCTCCCTCCTCCTGAGAGGTATATTGCTTTACCGGACCAAATGGAATAATCGAGCCAGCCTTAACAAACAAAGGTATTTTTTCCATATCAACATCTATATCAACACTTTGTCCTCCTTGGTATTTCCCTCCACGCCAAAAATCAATCCAACCAGCAGCATAATCAGGAAGATATGTATTCCATTTACTTACATTTGCTTTAGTAACCGGAGCAACTAACAATGAAGGCCCAAACATAAACTGATGATTTTGTTCCAAAGCTTTCCTATCATTTGAAAAATCCATCACTAGCGGACGCATCAAAGTAGAACCCGAGAAAAAAATTTCTGCATTTTGAGAATAAATATACGGAAGCATACGGTATCTCAAATCCAAGTATTGAGCAACAATACCTTCTACCTTGTCCCCATAACGCCAAGGTTCCGTGTTGCTTTTATAGCCATGTACTCGCATCAATGGGAAGAAAGTTCCCGCTTGGACCCAACGAATAAACATCTCATGATATTCAGGACTGGTATACTGGTTACGAGGTCGGAAAAATCCACCGGCATCATAGGTCCACCAAGGTAATCCACTTGCCATTTGCCCCAATCCTCCAGTAATTTGACGGCGCAAAGTTTCCCAATCGTATCCAACATCACCCGACCAAGTAGCTGCAGCATAGCGCTGCATTCCTGAAAATCCACTTCGAGTAAAAATCATGGCTCTTCTTTTCGAATCATCCCGACGTAAGCCTTCATAGATAGTTTTACTAACATATAAAGGATAAACATTTCGGTAAACTTCCCCTGGAATCTGGCCTTTATTGACTCGACGATTCTTTAAATCATCGTTTTCCGGCTCCGTAGCATCTTGCCACCATGCGTCAATACGATAAGGTTTTAATAATTTTTCATTAAAATTCTTCCAATAAAATGCAGCTGCATTGGGATTAAAGAAATCAAGCCACTCGGTACCAGAAATATAATATCCCTTTTCCTCTATTTGCTTACCAAGTGTAGACTTTCTACTCACTTTTGACCATACAGAAAGCATTAATCGCATATTCATGTCATGAAGTTCTTTCACCATTGCAGCTGGATCAGGATATCGGTCCTCATCAAACTGCATAGCATTCCAACCATACTTTCCCCAATATTGCCAATCTTGTACAATCATATCAATTGGTAATTTCCGTTTACGAAACTCTCTGGCATTTTCCAAAAGATCTTCTTGGGTATTATATCTTTCCCGACAGTGGATATACCCTATTGCCCACAATGGCATTAAGGGTGCAGCTCCTGTCAATTCTCGATAACTGGCTATAACTTCATCCCCAACTCCTGCAAATACTGTATAATCTAATGTTTGAGCTACTGGAGAGCGAAATATTGTTTCATCCGTCACTTTACGCCAATATAATAAAGGTTTATCGTTTCGTTCACCTTGTACTTCAATTTCATGTTTTCCTTTCTCTAACTTCACAATCAACGATGTAGTGGGAGGCAGCCAAGTATTGTTAACGTCTATAAGATTTCGGCCGTCTATAGACAGAAAATATTTGCGTGCCATACGTTGCCCAACATCTAATAATAAAGAATAATTTCCCGTTTCCGGCACTGTTAATGAAGCTGTAAACAGGTTTATACGTCTCACTTCCTTTTTATTTCCACTAGTACTTGTAGCATCCACCGTGATTTCTTCCCCATTTTCTGTCCCAGGAATCAGTTTTACATAATCTTCTGCCGGATTAAAATCCGTCAATCCATAATTATTCCATAGCAAACCATATCCTTTACTTGACAAGATAAACGGAATCGAAATCTGGGTATTAACCTGTGTCATGCGCCGGGTCAATCCACGAATGTTAAGATATCCATCCTGAAACTGTCCCGTACCGTAAATATATTCATCCACAGGAGATATGAATTTCTGTTCAGCAACAAAAGTTGGTTCCCCTTGTACAGTTGAGTTAACCATTGACCTCCCCCCAGCTTTCTCCTGTAAAATAACCCGTCCATTTCGATCCTTAAAAGTTAATGCCTCAGTTTGCTTATCAAACATAACCGAAATTCCGTCAAGGGTGAATGATACCTGTTGATCATTTTCCTTTATCTGAGGCTTAGGAGCCTTAACGCTTTCAGTATAAATCAGTTCCTCCACCGGCTCAGAATCTGGTTGACTAAACTGTACACGAATGGAATTTTGATTCAAAGGAATAAGCGTTAACTTCCCTGTTTTCAGTTCCAATTCAATTTTACCAGAAGCAATACGCTTAGCATTTGAGATTATTGTTCCTCCCGCAAAAATATTCTCTACACCCAATATTAAAAGTGCAAAAACAATCAAAAAAACTTTTTCTTTACTCATATTTCCTATTTTTAGTTTATTTTCATTTGTACATTTTTCCATTCACTTTCACATTCTCAAAACGAATGTTATCGGCTCCAATTATTCTATTAATCGTTGATTCCCCAACACCATCAAACACACAATCTTTTATAAAAATGTCCTGTATCTGCGTTTTGTCTTCAAAACCATCCAAATGCAACACGTACTGACTTTTCTTACTTATAATATTTTCCAAATAAATATTATGGAAATAAGGGAGATAGGGGCCTTTCTCTACTCGCCAATATTTCATTTCGATCCCTAAAATAGACTCTTTACATTCACCAACAAAAATATTTCTGACAAATAAGTTCTCTACTTCACCACCTCGTATCGCATTCGATTTGATACGAATAATACGATCCAACTCCGGACTGTCCATCCGGCAATTCTCTACCCACACATTACGGCATCCTCCAGTCACCTCACTACCTATAGCTACTCCCGCATGCCCATCCTTCATACGGCAATTACGCACTATTATATTCTCACTTGGGATATTCCAAAAGCGCCCATCTTCATCGCGCCCTGATTTAATAGCAATACAATCATCACCTGTATCAAAATCACAATCTTCAATCAATACATTATTACACGACTCCGGATCGCAGCCATCATTATTATAACCATGACTTTGCATCTTCACCTTCCTTATTGTTACATTTTCTGACAACAAAGGATGGATCAGCCAAAATGGAGCACGATTAATCGTAAATCCTTCCAGAAGAATATTTTTGCACTTATAGAGATTGATAAATTGAGGTCGTATGCTACTCTTTCCACTAAACACACGTTTGTCAAAAGGAACAGAATCCTCTTTCATTTCATAAAGCAATGTCTTTTCGTTTGTATGCTTACCATCTTTCTGCACCACACCTCGAATTCTCTCATCACAGAACCAATTTGATCTATCAGCTTGCCCATCCATTATACCATTACCGGTAATTGCAATATTTACTTCCTCATAGGCATATATTAGTGGAGAAATATTATAACAGTCAATTCCCTCAAGACGTGTCCGTACCGTATCAAACAGATTATAATCCGTAGTAAACTTAAGCACCGCACTGTCAGCCAAATGTAAATTCACGTTTGATTTTAATCGGATGGGAGCTGTCGGATATATTCCTTTAGGAATAATGACTTTTCCCCCTCCTTGAACTGAGCACTCAGTAATAGCCTGATTTATCGCTTTCGTATATAACGAATCCTTTCCATCATAATAATCTGTAATCACATAATTTTTATCAGGAAACGTAGGAGGTACTATCTGCTCATAAACCTCGATCATTTTATCCCATGGATCCACCTTTTTATAGTAACAGGAAGATAAGGATACAGTAAATACTAATAAGGACACTGACATTTTAATTTTATCCAATCGCATAGCTTTATTTTTAGAATTTAGTGCAAATGTAGGCGGCTACCTCAAGACGTTCTTATACTATTTGTGCGATTGATTACACAAATTGACCATCAACCAATTTCTTGGTTAATTTATATTCAATTAGATTTTTAAATGTATAACTTTGTATCATATTCACCTTTGATTTAATCGATATGAGAGTAAAAATACACCTATTGGTAATATTGTTTTTTTGTATATGGAATACGAAGCTAGTGTCCGCTCAAGGTTTAATCAGTGTTAAACACTATTCTATTGAAGACGGTTTATCGCAAAGTAAGATTCAAAGCATTCTACAAGATAAAGAAGGGTATATCTGGCTGGGCACTTGGAACGGATTGGAGAAATTCGATGGGTATACTTTCAAAAACTATAAATCTTACCCCACAGATAAAGTTAGACTACAACATAATCGATTACAGGATGCTAAAATGGGACATAATAATACTATTTGGTGTGAAACTTATGACTATAAAATATATTTATTTGATATCGCAGCCGAAAGTTATATCGATGTTTTTTCATATCACCCAGATATAAAGCAATGCGAATCAATAAACAAAATGATCCCTCTAGAAAATGGTATACTCTGGGTGATAGGAAATGATGGTAGTCTTTGGCGCATTGACGAAAAAAGATACAAAGAGAAAGAAGGCCTAATATATATTCCTCCATTTTCTGTTCCAGAGCATGGAAATCAAATATATTCAATCGCCCTTGATCAGTATAACAACGAATGGGTATTAACCAATAGAGGACACTGGATTTATGGAAAGAATAAATTGTCTGGTAAAAGAAAATTCAAACATGCTGTCAGAACAGACAAACTTTTTTTTCTGGCGGAAGACACTGGAAAACTAGCTGTTTATAACTCCGATCATCAAATACAAGACATCGAAATTCCACATCCCATCCAATCTTTTTATGAATTATCTCTTTTGCAAGACAAGAAATTAGTACTCACAACCGAACGCGGTATTCTTATTTTTGATTATCTGACAAAATCCTTCCAGTATATAACTATTGATGAAAAAGCAGAACCTGTAAGACCTGAACAAGTATTTCAAGCACGCAATGGAACTTTATGGATGTTCAATGGTCGAGAAAAAGTAATGCAATGTAATA
>OIDP01000394.1_pt1 | contig 19964 bp, 19 predicted proteins | sample 1581591 | NCBI WGS metagenome assembly OIDP01 (sample SAMEA3882552, study PRJEB24775) | human gut metagenome | biome: human-associated habitat; feature: intestine environment; material: feces | place: Netherlands | collected 2009/2010 | reverse complement strand
CGGGTTTTAAAAATTGCAGCCGCTCTTTAAGCTGCGGGTAAATAAATATCAGCCCGCCGGTTGCCGCAAACGAAAGCTGAAAGCCAACGTCCAGCAGCCACAAAGGGTTATATATTAAAAGCAGCACTGCCGCCGCGCAAAAAATATTGCCGCTTTGTGCCTTTTTGTAAGTACCGGCACCGGCAAGTGCAACCGCACTCATAATGAACGACCGCCACACCGGTGCGCTGCCGCCGCATAACAGCGCATACAAAAATAGCAAAAGCAGCACCGTTATTATCTGTGCTTTGCCTGCCGATAATTAAAATTAAAAAGCCTGCCACCAGCGCCATGTGCGTGCCCGATACCGACAATATATGGGCAAGGCCGGTTACGGAAAACGCTTCGCGCGTTGCTTCGCTTAAACCGTCATAACCGCCGAGTGCCATGCCGCACAGTACTGCCCCGGCTTCGCCGTCAACCGTATCTGTTATTTTCTGCCGCAGCCCCAGTGCAAATAAAAAGAATTTATCGCTGATATCCGCTTCGCCCATAACCTGCGCAGCAGCCTGTTTTACAGAGATTCTGGCCTGTAAGCCCTGCTGTAAATTCCAGTTTTCGCTGTTAAAGCTGCCGGGATTGGCAAAACTGTTGAGGCTTTTTAATGTGCCAGTAACGGCAGCGCTGCCGGCCGTAAAATCTTTAACTTTGGCATTCTGCACAAACACGCGTATATTGCCGCGAGTTTTATGCAAATTACCGCTGCCTGTTTGCAGCGCAGTACACTCAAGTATAAACCCGGTGCCTTTTTCCTGTTTTTTCAGCGTCAGCAAATCAACCTTGCCGTACACCGTTACCCTTTGCCCGATATAATTTTTAATATCCGCAGTGTGCGGCTGCATAGCCTTACTGCCTGCCGCCATGCCGCACAAGGTAAAAAATATAAGGGCTAATATTGCCGCGCCGTAAGTTTGCGGCTTAAATTTTGCCGCCGCTGCCATAAGCACGGCAAAAACCGCCGCCAGCGCGGCATAAACACTAAAATACTGCGGCATTAAAATACCGGCGTAATCACCTGCTGCAAAAAGCGCGGCTGCTGCCGCAAACCATGTTTTCATAAATCAAGCCAGGGCTGCATTTTCTTAAACTTTGCCTGCCCTATGCCCTTTACGTTCATAAGGTCCTCAATCCTGGCAAAGCCGTGGGCAGAACGGTATTCAACAATGCGCTGCGCCGTTACCGCACCAACGCCCGGCAGTGTTTCCAGTTCTTCCGCCGTAGCAGTGTTTAAATGCACCTTGCCCGTTAAAGCACTTTCACTTTCCTGTGCAGAATTGTAAAAAGCCCTGCCCTGTTCTGCCGCTTCCACACCGCTTGCAGGCGTATTTGCAGCGGCAAGCCTGCGCCGTTCTTTTGCGCTCAGGCGGGGCACATTAACCTGCATACCGTCCTTACAGATTTTTGCAAGGTTAACTTTGTCCTTATTGGCTTCTTCCGTCATTCCGCCTGCGGCGGCAATGGCTTCCACGGCTCTGCTTCCGGGCGCAATTTCGTGCAGTCCCGGGTTTGCCACAGCGCCGCTTACATAAACCGTTATTTTCGCTTCTTCTTTTTCGCTTGCCGTTACGGCCTGCTGTTCAATTTTTAAAACATCAGCTTCACGCTCATGCGGCCAAAAAGCGGCCAGCAAACAAAAAACTACTGCCACGGCAACGGCCATTATTTTTTTATTCAATTGCGCCATCTGTTCAACTCCTGACAAAATAAAAAACTCCCCGGATTAAATCCAAGGAGTTTTTACAAATTTAACCTGTTACGGTTTTACAACGATATTAACCAGACGGCCCGGTACGCAGACAACTTTAACAATTTTGGAAGTGTCAACAGTTTCTGCAATATGCGGTTCGGCAAGGGCAAGTTTTTCCAGCTCGTCTTTGGTGGCAGCGGCAGGAACAACGAGGCGTCCTTTAAGCTTGCCGTTAACCTGCAAAGCAATTTCAATATTATCCACTTTCATGGCTGCTTCATCATATTTCGGCCATTTTTCTTCGTGGATGCTGCCTTCTTCGGAAATTACGCCGTGCCACAGTTCTTCCGTAATATGCGGAACGAACGGAGAGAGCAATTTCAGCAGGTTGGAAACAACTTCGTAAATAAGGCCGGCATGCGGAGTTTTTTCTGCTTCTTTATAAGCATACAAGGCATTAACCAGTTCCATCATAGCACTGATGGCAGTGTTAAAGTTAAAGCGCTGCTCAATGTCATCCGTTACCTTTTTAATGCTGGTATGCAGTACGCGGCGCAGTTCTTTGCCAGCTTCGCTAAGTTCTGCCGGGTTATACTGCGTAACTTTTTCTGCCAGCACATCCTGGTAATGGTAAACTATACGCCATACCCTGCCCAGGAAGCGGAAGGAACCTTCAACGCCCTGGTCGCTCCACTTTCGGGCGGTGCGGCAAACATAATAAACAGCCTTGCCGTATCTGCGCCGTATTTGCCGATAATTTCTTCCGGCGAAACAACGTTGCCGAGAGATTTACTCATTTTGGCGCCGTCTTTAATAACCATGCCCTGAGTCAGGAGGTTGGTAAACGGTTCTTTGTAATCTACAAGGCCTGCATCATGCAGAACTTTCATAAAGAAGCGGGAATACAAGAGATGCAGAATTGCGTGTTCAATACCGCCGATATACTGATCAACAGGAGACCAGTAATTTACTTTGTCTTTGGCAAACGGTGCTTTATCATTTTTCGGGTCGGTATAGCGCAGGTAATACCAGGAGGAGCACAGGAAGGTGTCCATGGTATCGGTTTCACGTCTTGCAGGCTTGCCGCATTTCGGGCAGGTGTAGTTTACGAAGCTTTCGGAAGTTGCCAGCGGGGATACTGCACCGGCGTCAAACTTAACATCTTCCGGCAGCATAACCGGCAGCTGGTCTTCCGGCACAAGCACTTCGCCGCAGTCCGGGCAGTAAATAACCGGAATCGGTGCGCCCCAGTAACGCTGGCGGCTGATCAACCAGTCGCGCAGGCGGTAATTTACACGGCGTTTGCCAATGCCCATTGCTTCAATCTTGTCTTTAATTGCTTCCATACCGGCATGCAGCTCCATACCGCTGAACTCGCCGGAATTAACAAGCACGCCTTCCTTTTCTTCATAGGCGTCGGTCATATCTTCTAATTTAAGCTCTTTATCCTTGGGGTTAATTACAACAATTTTCTCAAGGCCGTATTTATCCGCAAACATCCAGTCGCGTGCATCATGGGTAGGTACGCCCATAACAGCGCCGGTACCGTAATCATAAAGTACATAGTTGGTAATCCAAACCTGCACTTTTTTGCCGGTAAGCGGGTGGATGCAGTAGCAGCCGGTAAACAGGCCCTCTTTTTCAGATTCGCTGGAAGTACGTTCAATATCGGACTGATTTCTTACACGGTCGCAGAAAGCTTTAATTTCTTCGGCTTTCGGGTTGTTTACGCACAGTTTTTCAACCAGCGGATGCTCAGCGGCGAGTACAACATAGGTAACGCCGTAAATCGTATCCGGGCGGGTGGTGTAAACAGGAATGCGTTCGCCGATTTCCGGGAAATCGAAGCTGAATTCCAAGCCTTCGCTGCGGCCAATCCAGTTACGCTGCATGGTTTTAACGCGTTCCGGCCAGCCTTCCAGCAGGTCAAGGTCTTTTAAAAGCTCGTCTGCGTAATCGGTAATTTTAAAGAACCACTGTTCCAGGTCTTTTTTTACTACTTCGTGGTCGCAGCGCCAGCATTTGCCGTCAATAACCTGTTCGTTGGCAAGTACGGTGTTGCAGGTGTTGCACCAGTTAACGGCCGATTTCTTTTTAACAGCCAGGCCGCGTTTGTAGAACAGTTCAAAGAACCACTGGGTCCATTTATAATAATCGGGTTTGCAGGTAGTTACTTCGCGGTCCCAGTCGTAAGAAAGGCCGAGGCGTTTCTGCTGGCGCGTCATATTGGCAATGTTTTCCATTGTCCATTTTTTCGGCGGAATACCGTGTTTAATAGCGGCGTTTTCTGCCGGCATGCCAAAGGAATCCCAGCCCATGGGGTGCAGCACGTTAAAACCGTTCATGGTACGGAAACGGGCTACAACGTCGCCGATAGAATAGTTGCGGACATGGCCCATATGCAGATTGCCGGAAGGATACGGGAACATTTCCAGCACATAAGATTTCGGGCGGCTGCTGTCCATCTCTGTTTTAAAAGTTTTGTGTTCTTCCCAATAAGCTTGCCATTTGGCTTCAATCTCATGGGGATTATACTTTTCCTGAATCATATTTTTCAACCTCGCAAATAAAGCTATTTATAGATAATACCCTTAAAATTATATAGCTTACAGGATTTAAAGTCAATTATAAATACCCTGCACCTGCATTAATATCGCCAAAGTGTAAAAAATATGATACAATCAAAGAAGATTTTACATAAGAAGGAGACAGCATGAGCCTTTTTGCTATCGGTGACTTTCATTTATCGGGCGAACCGCCTGCCAAACCAATGGAAGTTTTCAGCCCGAACTGGGAAAACCATTTTGAAAAAATACGCTGTAACTGGCTTACTAAAATTACAGAAACAGATACCGTAATTATCTGCGGCGACACCTCGTGGGCCATGTCGCTGGAGGCTGCCATGCAGGATTTAAACCGCATTGCCGCCCTGCCGGGGCAGAAAATCATTCTGCGCGGCAACCACGATTACTGGTGGACTTCGCTGAAAAAAATGCAGCAGGCCACGGAAGGCAAATTTATGTTTTTACAGAACAACTTTTTTGCCTGCGGCGACGTTGCCGTCTGCGGTTCGCGCGGCTGGATTCTGCCATCGTCGGAAGCGTTTACGGATGACGACAGGCATATTTACCTGCGCGAAGGCATAAGGCTGGAAAATTCGCTTGCCGCCGCCAAAAACGCAGGCTTTAACAAATTTGTTGCCGCATTGCATTACCCGCCGCTGTATAAAGCAGACGAAGAAACCATATTTACGGAACTTTTTGCCAAATACGGCGTTAAGCACTGTGTTTTCGGGCATATTCACGGGCAGGACGCAGGCAATATTTTTGAAGGCGAAACCCGCGGCGTAAATTATAAGCTTGTAAGCTGCGATACGCAAAACTTTATGCCGCAGCTTGTGCTGCCGTAAGAGCTGCCATTGCGCCATAAAATTTTATTTAAAAACTCATTCCGCACTCATCCGGGTGCGGATTTTTTTATTGCTGCTTTAATCGGTATGCCGTTACAAAAGGCTGCAAAACGCTTTCATCACGCGAAAACGTTACTCCATCTTCAACAATCAGCCTGCCGTCGCAAAGGGCAATGCCGTTTAGGCAAGCGCCGCTTTTAACGGTAATATCGTATTTTGAAAGCAGCAGCGCTTTGCTTAGCACGGCATTTTTGCCTATTTCAATCTGCCCATCGCTGATAATAACGCAAAAATCAGGCATTTTGGTGCCGGCAGCAATAAAAATGCTCATTTTGGAAACAAGCACGCCTTCGCCTTTGATGTTTTTGGAGCTTGACGCAATGCTTTTGCTGTAATTGCCGTCATCATAATACAGCGCGCCACCAAGCCCGTATTCTTCAAACGTGCTTTTGGTAGGAAAATCCATTTCCTTAAACGCGGCAAATTTTTTCACATCAAGGCTTTGTAAAATTTCACCAAGTTCACCGGCATAAGCAATGCCTTCCGGCAGATTTTTCGGCGCCCTGCAAACTTTTACCGGCAGCAAGCGTATAACGTTTTCCAAGTTCCGAAATTTGCTGTGGCAAAGCTATTTTAAGCTGCTGCAAAGCAAAAGTTTCGCCTCCTGCTTCTGCCTGTATGGTGTATTTTTTTATGCCGCCGGAAGAGTTTTCTTCAAATATTCCTGCTTTAAGCGTGTAATTGCCGGGCTGCAGCTTTTGCGGCGGCAAATTAATTCCGCCTTCCGGCAGACTGCCGTTTTCAAAACCGGCTTTTGCAAGTGCCTGCACTGCAAATTGCAGCTGGCGGCGCAAAATACGCCTGCTGTTTTCTTCCGCTTCCTGGCGCACCCAGTACGCCGCCGCATGCAGGCATACCGCCGCGCACAAAATACCTGCCAGCACTGCTGTGCCTATGCTGCCGCGGCAATCTTTCAAAATTTTATTAAAAACTGCCATTTGCCAAAACATAAACTTCCGTAAATTTTTTGCTGCGTCCGCTTGCATTATCTTTAAATTCCAAAGTTACCTTAATTTTATCTGCGGCAAGCTGCTCCGCTTTTATGGACTGCAAAGTAACTTCCGCCAGCGAAAGCGGGTTTACGCCGCGCGTGGAATTATATTTAATTTCGCGTGCCAGCGCGCCGCCGCTGCGGTAAAACGTTACCTGCCTGTTGCCGTACACTTCGGTGCAAACAATTTTATCATTGCTGCCCGTTGTTATTTTTAACCTGCTGCTGTTTAAAAACAGTTCGTGTTCAATAAAACTTTGGCTGTAACGTGCGGCACGGTATAAAAGCAAGTCGCTTTTTAAATTTTGCCACGAAGCAGCAAAGGCAGAAAGCCCGTTATAAAAAATAACGGCACAAATACCGGCAGCGGCAAGTGCCGCACAGGTTTCCGCAAGTAAATAGCCCTTGTTATTCACCGCCGGTTACCACGCTTGCCAGTATTTTCCCGCTGCTGTTTTTAACCGTTACATAATAAAACGGTCCTGTAAGGCCGGGGCAGTAAAACTCAGTTTTTTCAACGGCAAGCCCTGCCTGCCGCAAAGCGTTTTCATCATAAGCGCCAACAGCCGCATTAAACGCTTCTGCCGCCGCGTTGCGCTGCACCATTAACTTTATGCCGCTTGTATATGTGCCAACCGCGCTTACGCAGATGATTCCTGCCGCTGCCAGGCACACTAAAACTTCCGCCAGCAAATAGCCTTTGCTGCCCTTCATTTAAACACAACCCTTCCGGTAACAGGCTGTACCTGCAGCCATTTGCTGATGCTTTTATCCTGGCGGCATTTAATAATATAGTTATTGGCTGCCGAAGGCGCTCCTTCACCGGAAAATTTCAGCGCGTTAAAATGCTGGTCAAAATATAGCCCATTTTCAAACTTTCTTAAAACGGAAAGCTTGCCGCCGTAATAAATGCGGTAACCGCCTTTATCGGCGTCCATTTCCAAACGGCTTTTGCCGCTCATATCGTAAAAAGAATACTGCTGCAAAGCTGCAATATCACCAGCAAGGCATTGGGCAGCGCGCTCTGCCTGCATTTTCAGCAGATACTTCTGCACACCGCCGTAAGCTGGCACCAAAAAAGCAGCAGCCATTGCCATAAGCCCTGCCGCCGCCAAAAACTCTGCCAGCCCGAAGCCCTTATTCTTCAGCGTTACTGCTGCCATCGGATGTTACCTGTTCACCGTCCGCATTTCTGCCTTTCAAAGTATAGGTCAGCTTGTCGCCGGAAGGAGTGTACACCAGTTCCGTTCCGGTAGCATCCTCAAACTTCTTGCCTTTGGCAATGTATTCGTCCACCAGGTCGCTTAAAGCGCTCGGGCAGGTGCCGTTATCCATTTTATAAAGCAAAATGGCGTTATCAATTGTTGCCAGGTCGCTTTCAAGGCGGGCGTTTTTAGCGCGTCCGGCTGCGCTGTCAAGCGACGGCAAAAGCATGGCGCCCAAAACGCCTAACAAAGCCACCACCGCCAAAACTTCCAATAAAGTAAACCCGGCATTGCCGCGTAATTTTTTAAGCAAATTATAACCCCTTCCATAATCAAAATCCGGGCAGCGCGCCCGATAAGGAAAACATTGGTGCAGCCACAGCCAGAATAACCGCCGAAACAACCCCGGCTGCCACTGTTAAAAGCAGCGGCTCCAGCACTGTTTTTAAATTTTTCAGCGTATCGTCAAAACGGTACTGCAAAATTTCTGCGGCGCGCATTAACATTTCCGGCAGGCGTCCCGTTTCGGCCCCCACGCCGATAAATTCCGCACTTAAACTGCCAAATAACGGTTTTGCTTTTAATGCCGCCTCTGCCGGGTTAACGCCGCGCAGCACGTCAGCGGCAAAAACTTCCGCCCTGCGGCACAGCCCGGCATCCCCCAACGCCGAGCCTGCAATCTGCGCCGCCTGCGGCAGAGGTATGCCGCCGTGCAGAAGCAGCGCCAGAACTTTGTTAAAGCGGATTTCCAGATACAGTTCTTTTTGCGCTTTAAAAAACGGTATTTTAAACACAAGTTCAAGCAGGCACCTGCGCTGCGCCGCCGCAATTACCAAAACAACAGACAGCAATACGCACGCTGCCGGCATATTGGCAGCTAAAAATTCCTGCACGGCAAAAAGCAGCTTTAAATACGGCGGAAGCTGGGCATTCATCGAAGCATACAAATCTTTAAACAGCGGCAGAACCTGCACAATAAATAAAACTGCCGTTGCCAATGAAGCTGAAAAAAGAAAGAGCGGATACAAAGATATATTTTTAAGAAAGCGCTTCATCTGCACCTGCAATTTATAATATTCTGCCAGTTCTTCCAGCATTTCGCATAAAATACCGCCGTTTTCACCTGCTTCGGCCACCGCCACAGGCAGTGCGCCCCATACCTCCTGCCTGTTTTTTATGCAGCCTGCAAAACTCGTGCCCATTTTTAAATCGCGCTCAATGCCAAGGCAAAGCTGCGCCGTTTTTGGCGGCAGACGCTCCGCCAATACGCCAAGCGACTTTAAAAGCGGCAGCCCGCTGTTAAGCATCAGCGCCAGCTGGCTGAAAAACACCGTTTTTTCTTCATCGGTTAAACTGTTTTTAGTTTTGCTAAACTTAAACAGCCCCTGCTTTTTTGCCAGGGCACTTGCTGGCTTATCCTGCTGCAAAAGGGTTAAATAACCATAATTGCTGCGCACAAAAGCCGCCGCCTCAAATTCACTGGCAGCACTGTAAACTCCGCTGCGGCTCACGCCGGAAGAATCTACCGCTTTCCACCTGTACTGCTGCACCGCTGCACCCCTTTCCGGGTAATTGATATTCGCCGGTGCAGAAACTTTTCCCACAAATTCTGTTTTTATTTGTGAAAAATTTGTAAAATAATAAAACACTCCGGCAACGGTTTTATCCGTACCGGAGTGTTTTATTATTTCATTTTATGCTTTTTACACCAAACCCATCCATTTCCAGTATGTCGCGCCTAAAAGCATTATCAGCGCAAAGGCTATAAGCGTAAGCGGTATGCCCGATTTTACAAAGTCATTAACTTCAAAAGTATCGGTGCCGTAAGCAATCATGTTCTGCGGTGCATTTACAGGCAGTATAAAGCCGAAGCTTACAACATACTGCAAAATCATCGTCATGCCTACTACGTTAACGCCCGGCGTTTTAAGCTGCTGCAATACGGAAATTATTATCGGTATAATGGCCGATGCAAGGCCGGTGGCACTGGCAAAGCCCATGTGGATTACGATAAGGAAAACGGTCATTATAGCCAGCACCATTAAAGTGGTAGAACTTTCCAGTGCAAAGATGGAAACTATCTGGTTGGCAAGCCAGGTTGCCGCTTTTGTGGAAAGCAGCGCGCTGCCGAGCGAAATGCCCACGCCAAACAGCACAACCGTGCCCCAGTTAATTTTATTTACAGTTTCGTTCCAGTGCATTACGCCGATTTTAGGCAGCATTAAAAGTGTTATCGCCACCATCGTACTGGTAGAAGTATCTATGCTGTGCAAAACTTTTTCGGTAGTCCAGAAGAACAGCAGGCACAGCGAAATTACCAAAAGTTTTAATTCATCGGCGCTTATTTTGCCCATTTCTTTCAGCAGGCGTGTTACCGTAGCCTGTCCGCCGGCAATTTCATCAATTTCAGGCGGCATAATATGCAGCATCAACTTATAAAGCGCTGCCGACATCAGCACGGCAAACGGTGCAGCGGCAATAAACCAGTCCAGCCACGAAATATCAACGCCAAGCGTCTGGCTGATGAAGTTAACCGCAACCATATTCTGCGCCGCCGCAGTTTTTATGCCTACATTCCATACGCTGTCAACCTGCGCCACGGTAATCATCAGCATACCTGCAAAACGGCTTTTCAGCGGTACGCCGAAGGCTTTAATCATGCCCATAACAATGGGGACAAGGCAGGCAACGCGCGCCGTTGTGCTCGGCACAAAAAAGCTTAAAATAAAGCCGCACAAAATAACGCCCAGCAAAACGCGGTTTGCTTTTGCCCCTACTTTGGAAAGTATCATCAGAGCAATACGTTTATCAAGCCCGGTTTTGGTCATGGCTGCCGCCAGAAACATAGCCGCCGCCACAAGGCAGAAGGCTGTTGACGAAAACCCTTTCAGCGCCATGCCGAGCCCGGCACTTGTGCCGTACAGCCTGCCGGTTGCCTCGTTAGGCGCAAACCCAACCAGAAGGGCAATTAAAACCATTATCACGCCCGCGCTTACAGGGTACGAAATAGCCGTTGTTGCCCAGACAATTACAGAAAACACCATAACCCCAATCATCCTGTGCCCTGCTACCGACAGGCCTTCCGGCGTGGGAAGAAGCACAATAACAGCCAGAACAGCAAGCGCAATATAAAACCCAAAGCGTTTCATAAAACCCGGCTGAGCCTGTTTTAAAGCAGTTTCCTTTCTCATAAAAACACATCCCCTCAAACAAAAATTAAAATAAAAAAGAGGCCTGCGCATTAAAACGCAAGCCTCTTTGCTTAAATAAATTATAACACTTACACGCCAGAAGGACAATAGTTTTTATTGTAAGTATTGTTACATTCCTTTGCTATATTTAAAGCTGTCCAGCGTAGTATGAATTTTTTTGGCAAGGCTGTCGGGCAGACCTTCAATATTAACGTTCAGGAAGCCACGCACAATGGTTGCCGTAGCATCGTCCTCGCTCATGCCGCGCGCCATAAGGTACTCAATTTCTTCGGGGTTAATACGGCCAACGGCAGCTTCGTGGCTCATTTCGGCATTGCCTGTCTGTGCGTCAAGCTCCGGAATTGCCAGAATATAACCTTTATTGCTCAGCATCAGGCCGTCGCATTCCAGATGGGCGCGCACGCCTTCAACTTTGCCAATCATGCAGCCGCGGTTAATAACTTCGCCGCCGGTAGAAATGGTGCGGGTAATAGATTCGGCACGGCAGCCGTCCGCATTAAGCACAACCCTGCCGCCGATATCAAGGTGCGAGCCTTCCGGCGCAACTAAAATGGAGTTCAGGCGTGCAACGGCGTTTTTGCCGTTTAAGTTAACGGTCGGGTACATCTGCACATCCTTTGCTTTTTCAATTAAAACATAGTTGGAGATATACTGGCCGCCTTCTTCCACCATGGCAACTGTACGCGGGCGCACCACAACGTTTTCGCCCCAGCTGTGAATCATGGTAAAGCTCAGCTTGGCATTTTTGCCGATATACATTTCGCTGATGCCGATATGCATGCCGTTTTCAACTTCATGTGCCGAAGTACAGCCGGAAATAATGCTCAGTTCCGCGCCGTCCTCAACAATAATAACATTATGTACGTGCTGCAGCTGCTGGTCGTGGCTGATGCACATGCAGGCCTGCAGCGGCGTGGTAATTTTTTCGCCCGCCTTTACGCGGATAAAATAACCCTGTTCTTTTTCAAGGGCGGTTCTTGCAGTATATTTATCTGTATCGGGCTGCACAGCCTTCCACCAGTATTTTTCCACCAGCTCCGGATATTTTTCGGCAGCTTTGCCGGTGCTCATCAGCTCCAGCGGAGTTTGTTTTTTTACTTTAATTTCCACAGCATTGTTATCAAGCTGCACAAACGAAGCGCTGCGGCTTTCTTCTTCCGCCGCGCCGGTTTCAATGCCAACATATTCCAGGCGCCCGCGCGTTGCTTCCGAAAGGTCATCCACGCTTTTAAGGCTGCCCTTATCACTGTCGCTGTAAGAGCTTAAATCTATGTCATTGCCGTAAGCGGCTTTTTTCTCAAGTGCAGCAGTAAGTTTTTTATTATCCATTATTTTTTCACCTCGCATTTGCCGCGTTTCACACAGGTTTCATAACCTGCCTGCCCAATGCAGTTCAGTACGTCCAGCGGGTCGCCGCAGGCACAGGTCATTTTTCCTTCATAAAGAATATGCGCATGGCTGGCTGGCACATATTTTAAAATATGGCCGGAATGGGTAATAATCAGCCCGCTGCGTTTGCTTTCCAGCGGATTATAGTTTTCCCAGCCCTGGTTTTTAATGCAGCACGGCTTATCGCAGCCCGCGCCGCCGCACGGTTCGGTATGCAGAATATAGTTTACGGCTTTGCCTACAAGGGCAATGTTTTCCAGGTCAACGCCGCTTTCCGGTTCATCCAGCAAAAGCAGGTCGGGGTTCTGCGCCATCAGCTGCAAAAGCTCGCAGCGTTTTAACTCGCCGCCGCTGAAGCCGTCGTTAACGCTGCGGTCGAGGAAATTATCCAGCCCCATCCATTTAGCCATTGTTTCGGCTTCTTCACTGGTTGCGCCGCAAATTTCCACCATTTTGCGCAGCGAAAGCCCGCGTATCGTAGGCGGGCGCTGAATCATTACGCCAACGCCGAGCCTTGCCCTTTCGTCGCAGCTCATATCTGTAATGTCCTGCCCTTTAAAATAAATTTTGCCTTCTAAAATTTCGTAACGGTTAAAGCCCATAATCGCACCAATAAGGGTGGATTTGCCGGTGCCGTTAGGCCCGAACAGCACATGGACTTCGCCGGGTTTAATATGCAGATTAATATCGTTAAGTATTTTACGCCCGCGTACAGCCACGGACAAATGCTCTATTTTTAACACTTAATTTACCTTCTTTCTTCAGGATTTGCTTTGATTGCGTTATCATTATAACACAGCTTCCAAATTAATTCCATACTTTTTTTGTAGGAATTTCTCCATAGCCATTTATTTATACATGTGCTACAATAATAACAACGCTTTTATTATAAGCAGGAGGTAACTATGCATCAATATCTTTTTTACATCGGCGATTTCCCAATCCGTATGTACGGGCTGGTTTTATGTATGAGCATTTTTCTGGCAACGGGCGTGGCCTACTTTTTAGCCAAGCAGGACGGACGCTGGCACCAGCACGTTCTTGATATCGGCATTTACGGCGGCTTTGCCGGGCTTATCGGCGCGCGCCTGTGGGATGTGTTTTTTTTCGACTGGGATTACTACCAGCACCACCTGCTGGAAATTCCCTTTGTATGGCAGGGCGGCATGGCAGTGCAGGGCGGCATTATTGCAGGCGTGCTTACCGGCATTTGGTACTGCAAGCGCCATAATATCGACTGGGTTGCCTTTGCAGATATCGTTACGCCCTCCATTCTTATAGGGCAGGCTGTTGGGCGCATGGCAAACCTGCTGAACGGCGATGCCTTCGGCACCCCTACCGGCGGCAACTTCGGCATTTTGTACCCCGTTGGCACGCTGGCACACAAAACCTACGGCAGCCAGCCGCTTTGGCCTGCGGAAGTTTGGGAAGGCCAGCTGGACGTTGTCATTTTTGCCCTTTTATTAATCTTCCGCGCCTGCGGCCACGCCAGAGGGCAGGTTATGTGCCTGTATGTTATGCTGTATTCCGCCGTGCGCTTTGGGCTGGAAATGCTGCGCGGCGACTACGTGGAACCGTTCCTGTTCGGCTTAAAATCGGCGCAGGCAACAAGCTTGATATTCTTTTTAATTGCGCTTGCCGCCTTTATTTACTGCGGCGTGAAGGATAAAAAGCAAACAGCCACTTCCAAAACTGCATCAAAAAAATAATAAAAAATATTAAACTTATTATAAATGACGAATGATTAAAAATTTTTATATGTTCACAAACTGTTCAAATTCTTGCCCTTTTTATGTCAAATATATTTTGTATAATAAAGCCATAGCAAGTGAGAACTTGCTAAACCCTTCCCATCAAATTCATCATAAACAGCTTTCCTAGAGAGCGGCGCTTGCACTAATCCCCTGCAAGCGCTGTTTCTCTTTGCGTTAAAATGCCGCCGGAGCGCGGCTTTTTTTATTATGCCGCAGCATTTTACCACAGCCGTTTAAAAATGCCGGTACGCAAAAACCTCCGCAGAAAATTTTTGCGGAGGTTTTCTTTTGCCGTTATTCAATTATCTGCCCAAGCGGCTTTTAAAATCGTTGTAGTTAAATTTTTTAATCAGCTTAAGCTGCCCTGATGCCGTATATGAATAAATGGCAGGCAGCGGCATGCCGTTAAAGGTATTGTTTTTGCAGGTAGTGTAAATTGCCATATCGCCAAACAAAAGCATATCGCCTTCGCCAAGCGGCGCGTCAAAGCTGTAATCGCCGATAACATCTCCCGCAAGGCAGGTTTGGCTGCCCAAACGGCAGGTATAACTTTTTTCTGCGGCGTCGCCTGCGCCGTACAGCGGCGGACGGTAGGGCATTTCTAAAACATCGGGCATGTGGCAGGCAGCACTGGTATCAAGTATCGCGATATTGGTGCTGCCGTTTTTGATTATATCCAGTACGCGCGTTGCCAAGTAACCGGCGTTTAAAGCGCAGGCTTCGCCAGGTTCCAAGTACACGGTTACGCCCCATTTTTGCTGCGCATAATTAATGCATCGTTCCAGCAGGCTGATGTTATAACCGGGGCGGGTAATATGGTGCCCGCCGCCAAAATTAAGCCACTGCATTTTGGGCAGCACATCGCCGAAACGCTGTTCAACGGCTTGTAAAGTTATTTCCAAGTCACCGGCATCCTGCTCGCACAGCGTGTGGAAATGCAAGCCATCCAGCATCGCCGCAAGCTCCGGCGTCATTTGCTCATCCCACTGCGCGCGGGTGGTGCCCATGCGGCTGCCGGGTGCGCAGGGGTCGTAAATGGCGTGCCCTTCCTGCGTAGAACATTCCGGGTTAATGCGCAGGCCCACGCTTTTGCCCGCCTGTTTGGCAGCGGCGCCGTATTTTGCCAGCTGGCGCGGAGAATTAAACACTATATGCCCCGCGTATTTTAGCAATTCGGCAAACTCGTCCTCACGGTAAGCGGCGCAAAAAACGTGTACTTCCTTGCCGGGCATTTCTTCCGCGCCAAGGCGTGCCTCGTACAAACCACTGGCTTCCGTACCGGCAAGGTAAGACGCAAGCACCGGGTATAAATCGTAGTTACTGAACGCCTTCTGCGCCAGCAAAATTTTACAGCCCGTACGCTCTGCCACGCCCGCCAAAATTTCGCCGTTGTGCTTCAGCATCACTTCGTCCAAAATATAACAGGGCGTGAGCAGGCTGCCAAAAACTTCCTGCGGCAGCTTACCGCGCAGCCCGGCAAACTGCGGGCGGCTGTCTTTAGTTAAAACGCCCATCAGTCTACCAGCACCGGGGCATAGCTTTCGCTTCTGGGCAGGCCGTATTTATCCAGCGCGTCCAGGAACGGGTCCGGTTCAAACTCTTCCACGGTGTACACGCCGGGTTTGTTCCATTTGCCGGTCAGCAGCATCATTGCGCCGCACATAGCAGGTACGCCGGTGGTGTAGCTTACTGCCTGGCTGCCGACTTCTTTGTAGCATTCTTCGTGGTCGCACACGTTGTAAATATAGTAGGTTTTATCTTTGCCGTCTTTTTTGCCGGTAAAAATGCAGCCGATATTGGTTTTGCCCTTAGTACGCGGGCCAAGGCTTGCCGGGTCGGGCAGCAGGGCTTTCAAAAATTTAATCGGCACAATTTCGTGCCCTTCAAACATTACCGGCGTGGTAGAAAGCATGCCTACGTTTTCCAGGCAGCGCATATGGTCAAGGTAGCTCTGCCCAAAGGTCATAAAGAAGCGGATGCGTTTTACTTCGGGAATGTTCAGCGCCAGGCTTTCAATTTCTTCGTGGTGCAGAAGGTACATATCCTTATGCCCAACCTGGTCAAAATCATATTCGCGCTTAATGCTCATAGCAGGAATTTCTACCCATTTGCCATTTTCCCAATAGCTGCCGGGGGCAGATACTTCGCGCAGGTTAACCTCGGGGTTGAAGTTGGTGGCGAAGGCATAACCGTGGTCGCCGCCGTTGCAGTCCAAAATATCAATAGTATCGATGGTGTCGAACTCGTGTTTTTTGGCATAAGCGCAGTAAGCCTGCGTTACGCCCGGGTCAAAGCCGCAGCCCAACAGCGCGGTAAGGCCCGCTTCTTCAAATTTTTTGCGGTATGCCCATTGCCAGCTGTAATCAAAATAGGCGCTGAAGCCTGCTTCTTTGCAGCGTTTTTCGTAAACGGCGCGCCATTCGGGGTCGTCGGTGTTTTCCGGTTCGTAGTTGGCGGTATCCATATAATTTACGCCGCAGGCCAGGCATGCATCCATAACCGTTAAATCCTGGTACGGCAAGGCAATGTTCATTACAAGGTCGGGTTTGTATTCATTAATCAGCGCTTTCAGCTGTTCAACATCGTCAGCATCCACCTGCGCTGTGGTAATTTTGGTGGCGGTTTTGCCTTGCAGTTCTGCCGCGAGCTTATCGCATTTGGCTTTGGTACGGCTGGCAATGCACAGCTCCGTAAAAATTTCGCTCACCTGGCAGCATTTGTGGATGGCAACGGTAGCAACGCCGCCGCAACCGATAACAAGAACTTTACTCATTTTACAACTCTCCTTTAAATTTTATTTATGCAATGCTAAAAGCAATTCCCTCAAAACTTTGCAGGCCGTAGCGGTCGATACGCCGCTGGCGTCCAGCATCGGTGCCAGCTCGTTTACGTCCGCGCCGATTACGTTGGCCGTACACACGCAGCGCAGTGCAGCCAACAGCTGTACAAAACTTACGCCGCCAGCTTCCGGCGTGCCGGTGCCCGCAAAAACGGCAGGGTCAAGGCAATCCAAATCTATCGTAAAATACACGGGCGTGCCGTCAGCCTTAAGCTGCGCCACGGTTTCTTCCAGCCCGTCAAAAGTAAATTTCTGCATTTGGGTATGTTCTTTGGCAAAGGCAAATTCTTCGCGTTCGCCGCTGCGGATGCAGAACTGATGGATGCGCCCATCGCCCACAAGCTCGTGGCAGCGGCGGATAACACAGGCATGGCTTAATTTTGCGCCGAGGTAATCGTCGCGCAAATCGGCATGCGCATCAAAATGGATGATATGCAGGTTAGGATATTTTTTTACGGCGGCACGCACAGCGCCCAGCGTTACAAGGTGCTCGCCGCCCAACAGCAGCGGCAGCTTTCCGTCCGCCAAAATCTCTGCCGCGCGCGCTTCAATATCCGCCAAAGCGGCTTCCGAACTGCCGAAGCACAGCCCCATATCGCCGCTGTCAAACACGGCGCAGTCCGTTAAATCGGCATCCTGGTAAGGGCTGTAAGTTTCCAGCCCAAAGCTTTCGTGCCGCATCGCCGCCGGGCCAAAGCGCGCCCCGGGGCGGAAGCTGGTGGTAGAATCGAAAGGTGCGCCGTACAGCACTATTTTCGCAGCGGCATAATCGCTGTCACAGCCGATAAAATTTTCCACATTAGGCTTCATGGCTCAGTCCTCCACTTCTTTCAGCATTTCTTCCAAAAATGCGGGCAGGCAAAACGCCCCTTTATGCAGCCGCGTAGTGTAGTAACGGGTGTGCATATTCAAAGCGTTCCACGCCTCGCTGTCCAAATCGTCCATGGGATGGTATTTTTTGCTGGCAAAGCCAAACAGCCAGTAACCGGCGGCATAAGTAGGGATATGCGCCTGGTACACCTTGCTGATGGGGAAGGTGCTGGCAATGCGTTTATGGCTGCGCTGCATAGCCGCAGCGTCCTCCGCATAAAACGGACTGCCCTGCTGGTTCACCATAATGCCGTCCTCGCGCAGCGCGTTAAAGCAACTGCCGTAAAACTCACGCGTAAACAGCCCTTCCGAAGGCCCGAACGGGTCGGTGGAATCCACAATAATCAAATCGTATTCTTCCTCGCAGCGGCGGATAAATTTCAGCGCGTTGCCGAAATAAATATGCACGCGGCGGTCATCCATGCGGCAGGCATTGCTGGGCAGATAGGTACGGCAGGCTTCCACCACCTGCGGGTCCATCTCCACCAAGTAAATGCGGCGCACACGGTCGTAGCGCGTCAGCTCGCGCACAACGCCGCCGTCGCCCGCGCCGATAACCAAAATATCTTTAATGCCCTGATGCACCGCCATCGGCACATGGGTAATCATCTCATCGTAAATAAATTCGTCCCTTTCAGTCAGCATCACGTTGCCGTCAAGGGTCAGTACGCGCCCAAACTCCGGCGTTTCAAAAATGTCTATGCGCTGGTAATCGCTCTGTTTGGAATAAAAATGCCTGTTAACCCTAATACTGTGCTTTACGTCCGGGGTATGAAACTCACTGAACCACATTTCCATTTTTTGCCGCCTCCTTTATTCCAGCACGTTAATCCGTGTTAAATCCGGGTCTTCCGAACCCGTCATGCTGCAGCCTTTTTCCTTGGCATAGCAGATATGTTCCAAAATTTCGCCGGTAATGCGCTCGCCCGGCGCCAAAATAGGTATACCCGGCGGATAGCACATTACAAATTCGCTGCACACGCGCCCTTCGCTTTCTGCCAGCGGCACGCTGATTTTCGGCGCGTAAAACGCTTCCTGCGGGCTGGTAACAACCTCCGGCTCAATGTATTCCTGCGTCAGCATGCCGGTGCCGTCCTTTTGGTAGCGGCGACGTATCTCCGCCAGCGCGCTCACCAGGCGTTCCAGCTCCTGCGGCCTGTCACCCATGGAAAGATAAGCCAAAATGTTGCCGATGTCGCCGAACTCAATTTGTATGTCATACTCGTCGCGCAAAATGTCATACACTTCAATGCCCGCCAGCCCAATATCCAGCGTATGCACGCTCAGCTTGGTGGTGTCAAAATCAAATACGGAATTGCCGTTCATCAGCTCGCGCCCAAAAGCATAATAGCCGCCCACGGCGTTAATCTCGCGGCGGGCGTATTCCGCCATATCCGCCACCTGGTGAAACACCTTGCATCCGCGCAAAGCTAAGTTGCGGCGGCTGATGTCAAGGCTGGACATTAAAAGGTAGCTGCCCGAAGTGGTCTGTGTAAGGTTAATAATCTGCCGTACATAACCGGCGTGAATGTTCGGCCCCGTCAGCAGCAGGCTGGACTGCGTAAGGCTGCCGCCGCTTTTGTGCATGGATACCGACGCCATATCCGCACCGGCTTCCATGGCCGATACCGGCAGGCCGCTGCCGAAATAAAAATGCGTGCCGTGCGCTTCATCCACCAAACACAGCATACCGGCGTCGTGCGCCATTTTTACAATAGCGCGCAAATCGCTGCAAATGCCGTAATAAGTTGGGTTGTTCACCAAAACCGCAACGGCTTTGGGGTGTTCGGCAATCGCTTTGGCTACCTGTTCGCGCTTCATGCCGAGCGATATGCCCAAGCGCTGGTCTACCTCCGGGTTAACGTACACCGGCACCGCGCCGCACAGCACCAGCGCGTTAATAACGCTTTTATGCACGTTGCGCGGCAAAATAATTTCATCCCCGCGTTTGCAGGAAGAGAGCACCATGCTCTGCACCGAGCTTGTAGTGCCGCCTACCATTAAAAAGGCGTGCGCTGCGCCAAAAGCATCCGCCGCCAGCTCCTCCGCCTCGCGGATAACAGAAACCGGATGGCACAGGTTATCCAGCGGCTTCATGCTGTTCACGTCCACGCCCACGCACTGCTGGCCCAGAAAGGCCGTCAGCTCCGGGTTGCCTCGGCCCCGCTTGTGGCCGGGCACATCAAAGGGGACCACCCGCATCTGGCGGAACTGTTCCAGCGCCTCGTAAATGGGCGCGCGGCGCTGGTCAAGCTTGGTCCGCGTTCTGCTCTCGTTCATACTCTTCCTCCGTCCTTGGCTCCTTTTGGCAAAACAAAAAGCGCAGGTCCTGCACACTGGGATGCAGACCTGCGCTTTCAAAAAGCTGTGAATGCACACGAACAAAGCCCACCGGCAAAAAAGGCCGGAGCAAAGCTGTTTTCGCATGATTCAAAAAGACGGGATGACGAGAGTCTATATAGCAATTACACTTTTACTACTCTTATTGACCGTTTCACAAGTCTGCGCA
>OIDP01000364.1_pt1 | contig 21347 bp, 17 predicted proteins | sample 1581591 | NCBI WGS metagenome assembly OIDP01 (sample SAMEA3882552, study PRJEB24775) | human gut metagenome | biome: human-associated habitat; feature: intestine environment; material: feces | place: Netherlands | collected 2009/2010 | reverse complement strand
CTCCTCTGCGCGAAGGCGCACCGGGGGAGACCGTTTCCGCCCGGTGCGCGTTTCTTATGGGATTTCCTCCGGTGCACGGAGCTATCCGGCTGCTCGGGGCGTCAGTTCTCCAGGTCCTCCTGCAGGGATTCCACCAGGGCGTCCGCCAGCTGATCCAGCTCTGCGGCCTTGTCCGCCTGAAGGGAGGAGGCCAGGGACAGCCGCTCGTTGAGCACCGTCATGTTCTTGAGTTCCTCGTCGATGAAGGCCTGCATCAGGTCTCCGGACTTGCAGGCCCAGGAGCCGTTCTCGATGATGGCGAAGGTGCGGTTCTGGAGGTTCAGGGCCTTCATGTCCTCCAGATAGCTCTTCATCACCGGGTAGATGCCCAGATTGTAGGTAACGGAGGCCAGGACGATGTGGCTGTACTTGAAGCTCTCGGCAATCAGGTAGGACACATGGGTGTTGGACACGTCGTACAGGGCCACGTCGGTGATGCCCCGTTCGCAAAGCTTGGCGGCCAGCGCCTGGGCGGCTGCCTCGGTGTTGCCGTACATGGAGGCGTAGACAATCAGCACGCCCTTGACTTCCGGCTCATAGCGGCTCCATTTGTCGTACTTGTCCATGAAGTAGCCCAGATCCTTCCGCCACACGGGACCATGAAGGGGGCAGATATACCGGATCTGGTCCAGGATGCCGCCGGCCTTGCCCAGCAGCAGCTGGATGTGGGGGCCATACTTGCCCACGATGTTGGTGAGGTACCGGCGGGCCTCGTCGATCCAGTCCCGGTCGAAGTTCACCTCGTCGGCAAACAGCTTGCCGTCCAGGGCGATGAAGGACCCAAAGGCGTCGGCGGAGAAGAGGACGCCGTTGGTGGTATCAAAGGTCACCATGGCCTCGGGCCAGTGGACCATGGGAGCTCCCACAAAGGTGACGGCGTGGTCGCCGAAGGAATAGGTGTCGCCCTCCTTGACCTGGATGCACTCGTGACCGTCCACATGGAAGCCGAACTGGCGCATCAGCATGAAGGCCTTCTCCGTGGAGATGATCCGGACCTTGGGATAGCGCAGCAGGATCTCCTCGATGGAGGCGCCGTGGTCCGGCTCCATGTGGTTGATGACCAGATAGTCCAGAGGCTTTCCGTTCAGCAGGTATTCGAGGTTCTCCAGCAGCTGGCGGCAGGCGGACCAGTCCACCGTGTCAAACAGGACGCTCTTTTCGTCCAGCAGCAGATAGGCGTTGTAGCTGACCCCCTTGGGGATGGGGTGGATGTTCTCAAACAGAGCCAGACGGTGGTCATTGGCGCCGACCCAATAGAGATTTTCGGTAACAGTTCTCACACAATGCATGCAGAAATCCTCCTTTACTCACAGATGACAGGCCGTTACGCCTCAATGAACTGGTCCTTGGGCTCCGCGCACTCCGGGCAGACCCAGTCCTCCGGCAGCTTTTCAAACAACGTGCCGGGGGCGATGTCACCGTCCGGGTCGCCCAGCTCGGGGATGTACTCATAGCCGCAGCCGCCGCAGACGTATCGCTTGCCGATGGGCTCCGGCTTGGGGAGACGGGGCCGCTTCATCTTCACCATGGGCGGCGCGGGCTGCTTTTCGCCGGTGTCCAGAGCAGCGGTCAGCAGGGGCAGAATCTCGTTCACATCCCCAACGATGCCATAGTCGCAGTTTTTGAAGATGGGGGCGCCGGCGTTGGTGTTGATGGCCACGATGGTAGAGGCGTCCTTGATACCCTTCAGGTGCTGCACCGCGCCGGAGATGCCGCAGGCGATGTACAGGTTGCCGGTGAACTTCTGACCGGACATACCCACATAGCGGTTCAGGGGCACGTATTTCAGCGTCTCCGCCACCGGACGGGAGGAGCCGATGGCCGCGCCGGCGGCCTTGGCCAGATCCTCAATGAGCTTCATGTTCTTCTTGCCGCCGATGCCCTTGCCGGCAGAGACCACCCGCTCCGCCTGGGCGATGGGGGTGTCCAGGGGGATGCCCACAGTGAAGTCGTGGCCGTCCTTCTTCAAATGCTCCACCAGGGCGGCCACCTGCTCGGCGGGGGAGCCGTCCCGCAGGATGACCTTCTTCCGCACACCGGTGACGGGCGCGGGCTTCTTGGGCTGGCTGGAGGAACCGCCGGAACTCTTGGGGGCCTTGCCCAGGATATGGGAGGCGATGACCACCCGCTGGATCTCGTTGGTGCCCTCGTAGATGGTGGTGATCTTGGCGTCCCGGTAGGCCCGCTCCACCTCCATACCTTTCATGAACCCGGCGCCGCCGTGAATTTGCAGGGCGTCGTTGGTGACCTCCAGGGCGATGTCGGAGGCGTACATCTTGGCCATGGCGGATTCCATGCCGTAGGGGGCGTGCGCCTCCTTCAGCTCGGCGGCGGAGTACACCAGGAACCGGGCGCAGCGGAGCTTGGTGGCCATGTCGGCGATCTTAAAGGAGATGGCCTGCTGGAAGCCGATGGGCTTGCCGAACTGGATGCGCTCCTTGGAGTAGGCCACGGCGGCGTCATAGGCCCCCTGGGCGATGCCCAGCGCCTGGGCCGCGATACCGATGCGGCCGCCGTCCAGGGTGGACATGGCGATCTTGAAGCCGTCGCCCTCCTTGCCCAGCAGGTTCTCCCTGGGCACTTCCACATTGTCAAAGATCAGCTCGGCAGTGGAGGAGGAGCGGATGCCCATTTTGTCGTAGTGGTCGCCGAAGTAGAAGCCCTTCCAGCCCTTCTCCACGATGAAGGCGCTGATGCCCCGGGTGCCGATATCCGGTGTAGTGACGGCAAAGACCACATAGGTGTCCGCCTTGGGGGCGTTGGTAATGAAGATTTTGCCGCCGTTGAGGACATAGTGGTCGCCCTTCAGGACGGCGGTGGTCTCAGTGCCGCCGGCGTCGGATCCGGCGTTGGGCTCCGTCAGGCCGAAGGCGCCGATCTTCTCGCCCTTGGCCAGGGGCACCAGGTACTTGCGCTTCTGCTCCTCGGTGCCGTAGGCGAAGATGGGCCAGGAGCCTAAGGAGACATGGGCGGACAGGATGACGCCCGCGCCGCCGTCCACCCGGGCCAGCTCCTCCACGGCGATGGCGTAGCTCAGGGCATCCAGCCCGGCGCCGCCGTACTCCGCGGGGAAGGGGATGCCCATGAGGCCCATCTCGCCCAGCTTCCGGATGGCCTCGTCCGGGAACTCGTTCTGCTGGTCCAGCATGAACGCGATGGGTTTGATCTCCTCCTCCGCAAACGCACGGACTTTGGCGCGGAGTTCCTCGTGTGCCTGTGTGGTCTGAAACAGCATAGTCGTACCTCCTCTTTAATCTTGATAAAATTTATCAACTTTCAAGCAAAAGAAAAACTGTCAAATCAGGGGTCCGTCAAAATCTCCTGCAGGCTGTGGGCCCGCAGCTCCTCGTCCAGCTTGTTCTGAATCTCAGCCAGCTTGCAGTGCACGGTGCAGCCGCCGTGGCAGCTGCGCCAGGGGCATTGATACGCCGGATCCATGCAGGAGCTCAGATTCCCGCGTTCTCCCATGGCCTTCATCAGGTCATAGAGGCTGGTGCCGGTCAAATCCGCCGACAGCCGGCAGCCGCCCGCCGTTCCGCGGACCACCTCCACCAGTCCGGCCTTCTCCAGCTTTTTCAGGATTTTATAGGCAAAGGCCTGGGGGAGGAGTTCATCCTGTGCGATCTGTCCCGCGGTATGCAGTTTTCCATCCAACAGTGCCCGCAGGATGCGCAGGGCGTAATCTGTCTCCCGGGTAATGACCAATGCCGCGTTCTCCTTTTATGCGTCGTATTGTTAATTGGAGAATACCAATTTGGATATTTTTTGTCAAGTATCGGATGCAACCCTATAAAAAGTTTGGCAGTGTTCCATAAAAAACCAGTCGTGATTTTGATAAAATGCCGGGGCGGACGCCCTGGGACTCACGGTGGGCCCACCCGCCGGGGGACAGCCGGATATCGGTGTCGTTGCCGGGGAACACACTGTTCTGAAAGTCCGGCGCGGGGTCTGAGGGAACCGATTTCAGCAGGACGGCGATGCCGTTGTATTCAAACGTATTTTCGTTGTATAGGGAGTGGCCGGGAGTGCCATCGGTGCAGTTGAAACGGAACCGATTGCCCGTAAAGGTGCAGCCGGATGTGTGCTCCAGGCGGAGATCGAAAAGGCGGTGTCCCAGACGGTGAAGGTGCAGCTGCCGTCCGCCTCTTGACAGCGGCGGGCGATCTGCTATAATTCTGATAAAGTTCGCACCATGCCTGCTGACAGGGGTGATAGCTGCAGCCCCTTTCGGGCGCCGGCCGCGAGTCGCGGCCGGTTGGCTGGATTCTGGCGTATGCGCTTCGCGCAGGCGAGCCCGCTTGCGGTATTGGAGCACACCTGCGATGTGCTGGAAGATACCGCCGCGCGGTTCCCCATACAAATTTGTATCGCTCCGCAGGCATGAGAAGGGAGGAGAGCACTTGATTGTCTATCGGGAGCTCTCCTCCCTTGTGCGGGATCTGGGGATCCCCGCCGGGACGCTGTATGCCGTCAGCAATACACTGGACCGCCATTACATCCGCAGGCAGCTCCCCAAGTCCTCCGGCGGTGTGCGGGAGCTGTCGGTCCCGGACCCGCTGCTGAAGCACATCCAGCGCCAGATCCTGCGGGTGCTGCTGGTCCACATGCCTGTGTCCCCCTACGCCACGGCCTATCGATACGGCGGCAGCACCCTGCGCAATGCTGCGCCCCATGTGGGAAAGCCCTGTGTTTTGAAGCTGGACATCCGTCATTTTTTTGACAGTATCCTGTATTCCGCTGTGAAGGAAACTGCCTTTCCAGCTGAGGTTTATGCAGAGAACTTACGTATTCTGCTGGCTATGCTGTGCTACGGGTGGGATCGGCTGCCCCAGGGGGCGCCCACATCCCCCTGCATCACCAATATCCTTATGCGGGACTTTGACAACGAGGTGGGGGCCTGGTGCCGGGAGAGGCAGATCGCTTACACCCGGTACTGCGACGACATGACGTTCTCCGGCGATTTCGCCCGGGATGAGGTGCTCCGGTGCGTGGAGCCCCGGCTGCGGGCGCTGGGGTTCTATCTCAATCCCGGAAAGACAAAATGGCTCCCGGCAGACCGCCGGCAGCTTGTGACAGGTATTGTGGTCAACAAAAAGTGCAATGTCCCGTCCGAAGAGCGCCGTGCACTGCGCCAGGAGCTGCATTTCTGCCAAAAATTTGGCATCTCCGGCCACATGGCGCGAGCCGGGATCGACGGACCGGAGGACCGCTACCTGGCTCAGCTCCTGGGCCGGGTCAACTACCAGCTGCAGATCACGCCGGGAAGGCGGGAGCTGCAGGAAGCCCGGGACTGGCTGATCAAAGTACAGCCGCAATACGGCGGAGGGCGGGAGACATCTCCGGCAGAAAAACAGATATTGTGACATGGAAAAAGCGGGAACATCACGTAGATGTTCCCGCTTTTTCGGCTTTTTCCGAAGAGCTCGGGAGAATATCCCCGGCACATAAACCGCCGTCTGCAAGGTAAAATAAGGAGGATCTTTTGTTGAGGAGGTCTGCAAATGTCTGAACTTACGATTTCCAGTGAACGACTCACAGCCTTTGCTGCGCACCTGCGTGCCGAGGAGCGCAGCCCCGGTACCATCGAGAATTACCTGCGCCACATCCGGGCATTCGCCGTCTGGCTGGACGGCTCTCCGGTGACAAAGGAGACGGCGGCAGCCTGGAAAGAGCATCTGCTTACGCAGGACTATGCGCCGGCAACGGTCAATGCCATGCTGGCGGCGCTCAACGGCCTGTTTCACTTTCTGGGCTGGGACGGGTGCCGGGTAAAATTTCTGAGAGTCCAGCGCCGGCTGTTCCGGGACGCGGGCCGGGAGCTGACACGTCCGGAGTACGAACGTCTGATGGAGACGGCCCGTTCCAGAGGACAGGAGCGGCTGGCGCTGCTTATGGAGACGATCTGCGCTACCGGCATCCGTGTCTCCGAAGTGCAGTATATCACCATGGAGGCAGCAAAACGGGGCCGGACGGATATCTTTTTAAAAGGGAAAATCCGAACCATCCTCCTGCCGGAAAAACTTTGCCGGAAGCTGCTGAAATACGCGCAAAAACACAAAACCGCTTCTGGTGAGATCTTTCTCACCAGAAGCGGAAGAAGCTTGAGCCGCCGTCAGATCTGGGCGGAGATGAAACAGCTGTGCAGATACGCAGGAGTGGAGCCGGGAAAAGTATTCCCGCACAATTTTCGGCACCTCTTTGCCACGATCTTCTACCGGGCCTGTAAGGATATTGTTCGATTGGCCGATGTGCTGGGCCACAGCTCCATCGAAACCACACGCATTTATCTGACGACCTCCGGTGCGGAGCACGCACAGCAACTAAACAGGCTGGGATTAATTTTATAGGACATAATTTATATTTTGACCATATAAAATATCTGGCTCTGCACAGTTTGCACTGTGAGAAAGAAAAAGTGCCACGCCAGCAGCGCCTTCCAGGCACTGATGGGTATGAAAAGAAAAGCCGCAATCTTTCTCATTTTTGCGGCTCTTTTTTGTGTGTCAAAAGACGGGATGGGTCTTGTGTTTCAAAATGCCAGATGGTATAATATTATTATCTATACAGTAAGTAAAGATATTTATTTTCGCTTTTATATGGTCAAAATATAAATTTTGACATAAAAATATTCTAAAGAGAAAAGGATCGAACAGACGCTGACCCGTGACACCCGGACAGCGCGCCAGACAGATACGGTGTCCAATGAAACTCAGTAATCCACAGCGGACGAATCTGCGGTCTGCTTTCGTCTGCTGCTGGAGCATTTCCAGGAGCGGTCGCTAAATGAACCGCTTATCGTCAGTTGGGAGGAGGTGATGGGACATGCTCTGTGATTTTCATGTTCGCAGTGTTTACAGGCGGTCTCCGGAGCGGGAGCCGCCTGTAAAGCGGCTGTGTCATTGTGCGTTCTGAACCTGAAGCGCAGGGGTTATAAAGAAGTTATAAAAGGAGGAAACGAGAAAATGAAGAGAAAGTTGCTGTCTGTCCTGATGGCGCTCTGTCTAATACTGACGTTGCTTCCTACGGCAGTGTTTGCAGAGGAACTCACACCTCCGGAAGAATCCGGAGAACAGCAGGAAGAGCAGATCAAGGAGCCTTCGACTCCTGAAAAGGAGCCAGACGATCCGGAGAAAGAGCAGGAGGGAGAAGAGGACCTTCAGCCCAGTGACGGGGATCCGGAACTGCCCGCCGGTGACGGAGAGGATGAAAGGGATCCGCAGACGCCGGAAGACGGTGTACAGGACCCCACCGGGGAGGAAATCCCTGAAAATGGCAGCACCTCTGTGCCGAATGAGGTGCCGCTTCAGGAGATCATTCTTCTGGAGGAGTCCGCCGTTACCATGGAACAGAACGGCGGGACGACGGAATATGACTCCGTCAGTGCGGCCATCGACGCTACGCAAGCGTATAACAAAGACACCAACAAAGGGCTGTACACCATTACACTGAATGAGAACTTGGCTGAAGACGTGGTGATCCCGGAAGGCCGGTATATCAAAATCGACCTGAACGGCCACACCCTGACCAATAAGGAAAGTCATACGATCTTCAACAACAGCACCCGGATTACCATTGTGGATACCTCCGCGGAGAAGTCCGGCGTGGTGGATAACATCAGCCATGGCAGGGGTGCGGTGTACAACAACATCAATGCGGCCATCACCCTGCAGGGCGGCTCTTATACCCGCTCTCAGGAGGCCAGTACCGGCAGCGACGCAAGCGGCAGCAACAGCTGGTATGTGTTGAAGAACTTCGGCACCATGACCATCAAAGACGGCGTCACGGTGAAGTTTTCTGATGGCAACTCCGGCCTCTATTCCAGCCTGATCGGCAATGGCTGGCAGAACAGCTCTGCAGCGGAGGCTGGATCCAATGGTGAGCCCAAGCCCAACGCGGGCGGGAATCAAGCCAAGCTGACCATCAACGGCGGCACCTTTACCGGCGGCCAGATCACAGTAAAGAATGACGATTACGGAGAGCTGACCATCACCGGCGGCAACTTCAAGCAGCCCGGCGAGAGTCGCTATGCCGTATATAATGCCAACACGGCAACGATCTCCGGCGGCACATTTACCGCCGAGAGCACGGTTGTGGGCTCTGACTACTTTGCAGGCGGGGCCAACACCGGCAAGCTGACCATTTCGAAAGGAACATTCACCAGTGAGAGCAGCGGAACCGCCATTTCCATGGGTGCCGGCGCGGATCTCACGCTCACCGGCGGTACCTTCCAGACGCAGGGCGACGGCTCTTCGTACGTAATCAGTCTGGCAGAAACAGCCACAGCAGAAATTTCCGGCGGCAGCTTCCCCGGCGCCGAGGCGGCGCGGGTTGTCAACAGTTCCGACGCCTTCAGGGATGGCTACGGCGTGGTGAAAAATCCCGACGGTTCCCTCTCTGTTGGAGTGAAAGACGAGTCCGCCGAGGCGGTCGTGATTGCCCGGGATGGGAGCAGAACCAACTACCTGACGTTGAGTGCGGCTGCGAAAGCAGCGCCTGCCGGCAGCACCGTCCAGCTGCAGAAAAGTCTCGTGCTCACCTCCGGCATCAGTACTGTAAATTATGGTGTGACCATTGATCTCAATGGCTATGATATTGACGGCACGGCAGTTACCAGCAGTGACGGCGCAGTGGCATTGAAGACGAATTACAGCAGTAAGCCGGTTGATGGCGTGGACTCCACTATGCGGCTCATCAACTCGGTTTCCGGGCAGGGCGGCACCATTCAGGCGAAGCTGCCTGTCAGCGTGAAATCCGGGAACAGTACGATTCCGCTGCCCGCCGAAATCGGCGCCGGCGTGACACTTGAGGTTCTGGAGGGCGGCACGGATGCTGTCAAGCTGGACAGCAGCGCGTATCTCCTATACAGCGAAACTGCGGCGGACTATATTGCCAACGGCGGCTTCCGGGTGAGCGTCGGCGGTGTCGACCGCATTTATGGCAGCTATGCCAATGCGGTGAGCGCTGCCGGGGACAATGCCGTCGTGACGCTGCTGCACGATTATACCGGAAGTGACAAGATCTATTCCGGCAGCCGCAGCGGCACGCTGAATCTTGCCGGCAGAACGTATACTTACACAGGCTCAGACTCGATTGTAGATGTCAATTATGAGAATGTCGGCCTCACCATCCAGAACGGCACCCTGATGGGGACAAGCCCTGAGGCAGATGGAGCTCAAGTGCTGTACAGCAACAGTTCCCTCACCCTGGAAGGCGTTACCGTCGACGTTAAGGGAGAAGATATCTACGGCATCGTCACCAACGGCACCCATGTAAAGAACGCCATCGCCCTGAAGAACAGCACCCTCAACGTGCCCAATGGGAACGGCATCTACTTCCCCAGCACCGGGACAGTGACCATCGAAAACTCCATCATCAACGCCAAGTATGTGGGTGTGCAGATGTGCGCCGGCAGTCTGGCAGTACGGGGAGCGCAGACGGCCATCATAGTAACAGGGCGGCATGAAAACAAAACTGGAGATGACGGCGTCATCGGCGACGGCGCTGCCATCTCGATTGTGGAGCGGGAGGGCTATCAGGACCTGGGCACCGTCACCATTGAGGACGGAACCTTCCAATCTGCAGAAAGTGTTGATGCGGTCAAGGCCTACGCCTTCAATAATACAAATAAGACGGAAGAAGCATGGCCCACTGCCGGCGAGGTAGTTTCTGTCTCCGGCGGCACGTTCTCCGCCGAAGTGCCGGAGGCCTTGTGCCAGGACGGCTATGTGGCGGTCAAGGGCGAGAACGGCAGCTTTGTGGTGGAGAAAGACCCCGCCAAGACCTTTGTGGCACAGATAGGCGACAGGGAGTTCACCACGATCCAGGGAGCCATTGATGCGGCCGGCTCCGGTGACACGGTTCGGATCAAACCCGGGACCTATGCCGACGATCTCACAATCAGCAAGAAGATCACGCTGCTTGGCAGCGGCGCGGACGAAGCCGGCACGATCCTGACGGGAACGGTCAGTGTTGCCGCGGATGGCGTCACACTGGATGGCATCTGGTTCCAGCAGACCTATTCTGAGCAGGACTCTAAGGACCAGGGGGCCTGCAAATTAAAAACCACGGAAACGGGAACAAATCTTACCATCCAAAACTGCATTGTTCAGCGGATGACCGGCACTGCAATTCCCTATGGCGCCATTGTTCATTACGGCGCCGCCGAAGGAACCCTGACTCTGAAAAACACGGAATTGATCGCCCCTGTTGCCGGGACCGCAGACGAAATCAACAGTGCGTCTCCTTCTGTGATCGGCGTTGCTGCTTGGGCGCAAACCGGCGAGAATATCGACGAAGCGTGGAAGCTGGTTGTAACAGACTGTACCATCCGTACCAACGGATTTGCGGTGTTTGACCGTTGGAACAACGCCACCTATACCAATACGACCTTCACCGGACTGGAAGGCGTGGAGGGACTCGATGACATCGAGGTCAAAACGTGCTATATGGCGCTCAATAATCCCCATGCAAATGATGTGACATACGATCATTGTACCTTCCGGAACATGCGCAGCTGGGGAATGCTGGTTGCAGGCGAAGAGCTCACGGTGACAGACTGCACCTTTGATGGAACAAACCAGTCCCGTGCGATCTCTGTGGCCTATGGTACAATCGACAAGTGCACGATTACGGGGAACACCTTTGATCTGAGCGGCAGCGGCAGCGGAATTATGTTCAGCGGCGCGGTGACCGAAACCTCCACAATCACAGTTGCGGACAACACATTCAAAAACTGCAGCCAGGAGGGCGGATACTGCGTCAATAATACCGGCGCTGTGGAAGGAGAGCAGGTTGCTCCGATCACGGTCACAGGATCCACCTTTATCGACTGTGCGAACAAGTATCTGAACCAGGTAAATGTGGAGGAAGCCGCAGCCTCTGATACCGCTTACGTGGTGTCCGGAAACACGGAGACGTACTACGAGACGCTGGCAGAGGCGATCTCCTCCGCGCCCGTGGGTTCGGCCGTGTATCTGCTGAAGGACATCAGTGAAACGGTCTCCGTCTCCAAGAACATCTCTATTTACACAAACGGCCATGCTTTCAGTGCGGCGAATATCCAATGTGCCGCAAACTACTATGTGCGGCAGATCTCGGGAGGGTATGAGGTTTATTATTCTGCCCCATCTACCGGCTCCGGCGGCTCTGACAGCGATCCCAGTTACGCCCCCATCCTGGATGTCGGCAGCGGCGGCAGCGTGAAGGTGAATCCCCGGACTCCCGAGGAGGGCGACAAGGTGACCATCACCCCGGATCCCGACAGCGGTTATGGGGTGGACGAGGTCATCGTCACCGACCGGAATGGCCGGGAGATCGACGTCACCGCCAATCGGGACGGCACTTACACCTTTGAGCAGCCCCGCGGCCGGGTGACCATCGAAGTCACCTTCACCCGCACCGGAGAGAGCGCCTTCTTTACCGATGTGCCGGAGACCTTCTGGGCCTACGATGAGATCGCCTGGGCCTATGACAACGGCTACGTCAACGGCACCACGGCCACGACGTTCAGCCCCAACGGCAGCATCACCCGCCAGCAGGTGTGGATGATCCTGGCGCGGCTCAGCGGACAGTCTCCCGCCAACATGGCAGAGGCGCGCACCTGGGCCATGGACAACGGCATCTCCGACGGCACCAACCCCGGTGCGGCGGTGACCCGGCAGCAGCTGGTGGCCCTGCTGTACCGCTTTGCGGAACTGCGGAATTATGCCAACGGCCAGCGGGCCGATCTGAGCGCCTATCCGGATGCCGGCAGCGTGGCGGGGTACGCAGTGGAACCCCTGCAGTGGTCCGTGGCCAACGGCATCGTGGGCGGCACCAGCGCAGGGACGCTGAACCCCGCTGGAACAGCCACCCGCGCCCAGTTCGCGGTGATCCTTTATCGCTTCTGGAATCAGGTGGCCTGAGACAAATCAGAATAAGACAGCAGGGCGGAGAAATCCGCCCTGCTGCTTTTTTGAAAAAGAGAACCACCGGCAAAACCGATGGTTCCAAAAAGCTTTAGCCATGCCGAAAAAATATCCTCCTTTGGTAGAACAATGGAGGTCTGCCAACTGCTACAAGAACCAAAGGAGGAAATTGTGTGAGTACAAGGGGACAGAAATTATAGAGGAGAGGCGTACAAAGATCATGTTCACATATTGGAAGGTATCCCGCCCAAGTACAGCGTTTCACAGATTATGGGGTGTTGAAAGGGGAAAAATAGTCTGATGATCTATGAAAGCATGCGAACATGAGATAAATATGGAAACCGGCATTTCTGGCGTAGGGGATATGACGGCGCGAAGGCGGACCACATCTTCAACGGAACAGGGGATCAAGAATCGTACTGATGGAGAAGGGGCGCACCTATATATCGGATACCGGATATAGATTGCTGTTCAAAAGGGAGCAATGCGGATACTATCTCCCTATATACAGATGGTTCCAAAACCAGCCGGAACTGCTGCCCATATTCCGCCGGAGAGGGATGAGAGGCAGGGCCTGAACCATGCGGCAAGACCGGATCGGCCGATTGCCTTTTCCGGAAGGACTCTGTGCATCTTCTGCGGCCGGGGCAACAGACTAGGGATTGGGGGAAAGATCATGCTTGTTATGCAAACTCCATCTGCGTCTCAGACAGGAAACACAGATGGAGCTGTTTCATTCGGCGGCACTACTTTTTCAGATTCCCCGTTGCCGGGTTGTCGATCAACCTGCCCTCCTCTGTAAAACGGGAGCCGTGGCAGGGGCAATCCCACGTGTGCTCCTGCGGGTTCCATTTCAACGCGCAGCCGAGATGGGGACAACGCTTGGCGGAAGGGGTCAGGAGGTTGACCACGGCCTCGAAGCCATTGACCACCAATTGGGGGCGAAGAATCGTTCTGGAGGGGGAAAACACCTCGGCATAGGGGCTCTGCTTCCCTTGGACAAGATCGCACAGGACCATGGCCGATACCATGGCGGAGGTCATTCCCCACTTGTTGAAACCGGTGGCCACATACAGGTCGGATGCGCTGGCGGAATAGGGGCCGATATAGGGAACGCCGTCCAGAGACATGCAGTCCTGGGTAGCCCAGTGGGATGTCTCCGCGGCCTTGGGATAGTGCCGCTGGGCGAAATCCCGCAGTTCCTGCCAGGCCCCGCCCTGTTTTCCGGTGCGGTGGTCTCCGCCACCTACCAGCAGCAAATTCTTGTAGTTGCGAAAGGACATGCCCGTCTGGGCCTCGTCCACATACATGCCGTCTACATTCGGGGCGTTTTCCAGGGCAATCACATAGGAGCGGTGCTGATACAGTTTGGCAAAGAAGCTGCCGTGCTTATTCAAAAAGGGAAAGTGGGTGGCTACAATTATTTTGTTTGCCGTGACTTTTCCATAATCCGTAATTGCAGTTGTTCCGACCAGCTCCCGCACCGGCGTGTGCTCGCAGATGTGCAGGCTCTTTGAAATCGCGGCGATCCATTTCAGCGGATGAAACTGGGCCTGGTTTGGATATCGAACTGCTCCGGCCACAGGGAAGGGGAGGGGGAGGCGGTCTGTAAATTCCCCAGGAACCCCCAGTTTTTCCAGGGCATCCAGCTCCCGTTCGATTTTCCGGCGGTCATTCAGAGAGTACACATAGGCAGTCTTTTCTTCAAAGTCGCAGTCCATGCCGCGGCACAGCTCCCGGTACTTCTGAAGGGCCGCTTCATTGGCATCAAGGTACTGTTTGGCCTGGTCAGCTCCAAATTTACGGATCAGCTTGTCATAGATCAGGCCGTGCTGGGAGGTGATTTTGGCGGTGGTGTTTTTGGTGATCCCGCCGCCGATCGTCTCAGCTTCCAAGAGCAGATAGAGGACTCCGGCCTGGTGCAGCAGATATGCACATAAAACCCCCGCTATCCCCCCGCCGATAATCAATACATCGGTCTTTGCATCCTGCTCCAGATGACAAAACCCTGTATGTCCGGACGTCTGTTCCCACAATGACTCCATATACGATCCTCCAAATGCGTAATTTAGAAATAGTGTTCTCCAAATCACAGGAACAATATGTGGAGGTTCGACACGATGGCTCTGGATGGAAGGGCGAGCCAACGGCTCCGATGTACACGCTCACCCTGTACCGACGGAAAGACTCCGCAGATTGAAAGCCGTCATTTGCGCTTCCGCCATCCGGAAATTCCAGATGCAAGGAACAGCACTCAGCCCCAGGCAGACACAGATCTGGACGGCGCATGGGAGATGCTTTTGAAAAATCCGGCCAAAACGCAGCGCAGCGGCGCAAAGGCGGCGTTGTCCTGGAGCCTCATAAAAATTCCTTCTCGAAAAATAGTCTTGTGTTTGTGCTGCCGGTCAGCTTTGCCGTGCTTCCTGCTGCTTGCGGATATGAAAGCGGAGGCAGTCCAGACGCTCCAGCTGCGGCCTGATATACTGAATCGAAAGATGGAAAGCTGTCCCGACACAATCCGCCTCCGCAGCTGTCAATTCTTTGATAACTCTGGCCGGAAGCCCGGGCAATTCCTCTCTGGAGATACAGTGGCTCTATAAAGAGCTGCTGAAAAAGGAGGACGTTCAAAGCAAAGAGAACCGCTGTAAAGCAAAAAGACTTGTATGCAAAACAGTGCGGAATCTTCGCCAAATGCCGTCCCCCGCCATGGAAGTAGAGGCGGAACAGTCGCTCATCCGAACAACCCCGGCCAAGAGCTGCACACACTGCGAAAGGTGGAGCGCGGGAGGTGAAGGCCCTGACACCGGATCAGCTGACAGCGTTTTTTCAGAAGGCCGGGAAAAGCGGCGTGTATGAACGCTGCTGCATGGACCTGGACAACCGGCCTGCGGCGGGGAGAGCTGTTGGGATTAAAATGGACAGACATTGACTTCCAGAGAAAAACGCTCCGTATCCAGCGGCGTATTGCCCGGCAGAACGGGGGAAACGTGAAAACAGTCTCCGGAATGATGGGCCATTACAGCGCCGGATTCACGCTGGACACCTACGCCCACGTCACCAAAGACACCCAGATCCAGGCGGTAAACACGGTCAGCGGCATCCTGACAGCAGCGAGGAACTGATAGTAATGGTAGAAGTAGCCTGAAATTTCACCGGCCTGTGGCGTGATATGGGCAGAGACGAAGCGGGGGAAGGACCGGAGAAAAACAGAGAAGCCTGTGTTCTTAGAGAACACAGGCTTCTTGCTGGTACGCCCTGAGGGATTCGAACCCCCGGCCTTCTGGTCCGTAGCCAGACGCTCTATCCAGCTGAGCTAAGGGCGCACATCCTGTCCTGCCGGACAGCTTTATTATAATAGCATGTCTGATTTCAAAATGCAAGAGTTTTTTTGGATTTTTTATGTTAATTTTCAAACCCTTGTAAACGCCGGGGTTCTGTGCTAAAGTGGAGTTAAAGTTTTCATTCGGGAAAGAGAGAAGCGGACCATGGAGAACTACGCATTCAAAAGCGTCGCGTTCGGCGGATTCGACAAGCAGGATGTGATCCACTATATTGAGCAGACTGCCAAGGAGGCCGCCGCCGTCCAGGAGAGGCTGCAGAAGGAGAACGAGGACCTGCAGACAGAGGCGGACAGCCTGCGGACCCAGGTCCGGGAGCTGCAGACGCGGCTGGAGACGGAGACCGCCCTCCGGGAGCAGGCCCAGTCCGAGCTGGAGCAGGAGCGCACAGCCCGGCAGGGGCTGGAGGCATTCAAGCCGGAGGCTGAACGGCTGGCCGCTGAGCTGGAGCGGCTCCGGCCGGAGGCGGAGGCCTACGCCCAGTTCCGGGACCGGGTGGGGGACATCGAGTGCGACGCCCACAAACGGGCCGCTGAGCTGGAGGCGTCCACCACCGCCAGGCTGCGCCGCACGGTGGAGCTGTTCCGGGCCCAGTATGTGACGCTGATGTCCTCCTTCGAGTCCACCGCCTCCCATGTGACGGCGGAGCTGCGGAAAGTTGAGGTCAACCTGTCTCAGCTGCCCCGGGCGATGGACCAGGCGGGGACAGAACTGAACGAGCTGGCCGCCCTGCTGGACCGGAGCACTAAGAAAGAGGAAAAAGAGCCGCGGGGTTGAGCACCGCCGGATCTGAACGCTCGAATGGTGAGCCGGTCGAAAAACATGCATTGGTCAAAGCCGGATTGAGCCCGCAGATCGACCGCAAAGACTTGGGCGCACTCCGCGGATAATTGCCCCCGAAGCTGCCTAAGATAAGACGAACGGGGAGACTGCCCTGGAAAGGAACGACGCGCTATAGACGACCATCCGGGTATTCCTGCCGCCGGCAAGCGGCGGCAGGGAGGCCCTGAAGCCATCCATTTCGCATAGAGAAGCCCCATGACAGGAAAGAGGTGAAGAAGATGCCACTGGAAGTCATCGAGAACATCACACGCGTGGAGGCGGATAACCGGGAGCGCAAGGCCTCCGCAGAAGCAAAGGCGAAACAGATCGTCGCCGATGCACAGCGGGACGGTCTTGCGCTCTTGCAGCAGACGCGGGCTGCCGCTGCGGACCGGGGGCGGGAGCTGCTCCGTCAGGCGGAGGCAAGAGCTGCGGCCAGAGGAGACGAGATCGGGCAAGAAGCCCAGGCGGAGGCGGAGCGCCTGCGCCGTGAGGCGGAGAAGCGGCTGGACATGGCTGCCGATCTCATTGTCGGAAGGGTTGTGAAAGACTGACATGGCCATTGTAAAGATGAAGAGGCTCCGGGTGATCGCCATGGCAGCCTGTCGGGAAGAGCTGCTGGGGCAGCTCCAGCGGCTGGGCTGTGTGGAGATCCGGGAGCCGGAGACCGCCGGGGAGGACTGGTCCGGCCTGCTGGAGCGGGAGAGCTCCCGCCTGGCGGAGGCCAAAGGCGCCCTGGCGGAGGTGAACACCGCCCTGGCCGCCATGCGGCGGTACGGACAGGTGAAGGACGGGCTGTTTGTCAAGCGCAGGCTCGTCACAGAGAAGGAGTTTCTGGGCGGTGGACTGGAGGCGCAGGCCAAAACCGTCACCCAAGACGTGGGGGAGCGGCTGCGGACCCTTTCCGGGATCCAGACCGAGATGTCCCGCCTTCAGGCTCGCCGGGCAGGGCTGCTGCCCTGGCAGGATCTGGACCTGCCGCTGGAGGCGGAGGGAACGGAGCACGTGCTCTCCCGCCTGGGGACCTGCCCCGCGGGAACGGACGTGGGCGCCCTGCGGCTGGAGTTGGAGGCGCTGCCTGCGGAGCTGCTGGAGATCAGCGCCGACAAGCAGCAGCGATACCTGCTGCTCCTCTGCCACCGGGCGGCGGAGGAGCCGGTAATGGAGGTCCTGCGGGCCCACGGCTTCAGCGCGGCTGCTTTTCCGGGGGTCACCGGCACGGCGGCAGCGGATCTGAAGCAGACCGACCGGCAGCTGGAGGAGCTCCAGCGCAGGCGGGAGGAGGCCGAGGCGGCCATTGCGGAGAGCGCCCGGGAGCGGGACACCCTGCGGACCTACGCGGACCGGCTGACAGCGGAGACCGCTCGGGAGAGCGCGGCGGAGCGGCTGCTTACCGACGGGACCATTGTCTTCTTCGAGGGATGGGCCCCGGCGGAGCGCATGGCAGACGTGAGCGCCCTGCTGGAGCGCCTGGGCTGTGCCTGGGAGGCGGCGGATCCCGCGCCGGAGGAGTATCCGGAGGTGCCGGTGAAGCTGAAGAACAACTGTCTGACCCGGCCGCTGAACATGGTGACGGAGATGTACTCCCTGCCTGCCTATGACAATGTGGACCCCAACCCCCTCATGGCGCCGTTTTTCATCCTCTTCTACGGCGTGATGATGGCGGATATGGGATACGGACTGCTGATGATGCTGGCCTCCGTCTTTGTCCTGCGGACATACCGCCCGAAGGGAACGATGCAGCACTTCTTCGGCCTGCTGGGCTTGTGCGGCATCAGCACCTTTGTGATGGGCGCCCTGACAGGCGGTTTCTTCGGCGATTTCCTCACCCAGCTGGCCCAGCTGATCCACCCGGAGAGCACGTTCGCCCTGCCAGCCCTGTTCACGCCGCTGGACGACACGCTGATGATTCTGGTGGGCGCCATGTGCCTGGGCTTTGTCCAGATCCTCACCGGCATGGTGATCAGCGTGGTAGGGAAGCTGAAGCGCGGACAGTTCCTGGACGCGTTCTGGGAGGAGATCACCTGGTGGGTGGTCTTCGCCGGAATCGCGCTGGCAGTGCTGGAGGTGACGAACCTGGTGCTGTATGCGGGCATCGTGCTGGTGGTGGCCGGGCCTGTCATCAACGGAAAGGGATTCGGGAAGATCACCGGGATCTTCGGCTCCCTGTACAACCACGTGACCGGCTATTTCGGGGACATCCTGTCCTACTCCCGGCTGATGGCCCTGATGCTGTCCGGCAGCGTCATCGCTCAGGTGTTCAACACCTTGGGCGCCATCCCCGGCAACGTGGTGGTGTTCTTCATCGTCTCCATGGCGGGAAACGCCCTGAACTTCGCGCTGAATCTGCTGGGCTGCTACGTCCATGACCTGCGGCTCCAGTGCCTGGAGTTCTTTAAAAACTTCTATCAGGACGGCGGAAAGCCCTTCCGCCCCCTGGCGGTGGATACAAAATACGTGGATATTCAAAAAGACTGAGGAGGAATCGAGATATGGAGTTCTTTGAGGCATTCGGCGGTTTGGCATTGGGTCTGCTGGGCGCTGGTCTGGCAGCGGTCCTCTCGGGCATCGGGTCGGCCAAAGGCACCGGCATCGCAGGCGAGGCGGGCACGGGGCTTCTGTGCCAGGATCCCAGCAAGTTCGGCAAGGTGATGATCCTCCAGGTGATCCCCGGCACCCAGGGTCTGTACGGCCTGGTGGTGTGGTTCTTCGCGGTGTTCCGCATGGGGCTGCTGGACGGCACCGCCTTTGATATGACCGTGCAGGAGGGGCTGCGGTATTTCGTGGCCTGCCTGCCCATGGCGTTGGGCGGCCTGTTCTCTGCCATCGCCCAGGGCCGCGTGGCCGCCGGGTCCATCAACCTGCTGGCCAAGAAGCCCGACGACTGGTCCAAGGGCATGGTGCTGTGCATCACGGTGGAGTTCTACGCGATCCTGTCCCTGCTGGCCTCCATGCTCATGATTATCAACATCAGCGGCTGACCCTGGAGAAAGGGGACAGAGTATGAACGGTATCGACAAGATCACACAGCGGATCGGCGCGGACACCCAGGCGGAGATCGACCGCATCCTGGCGGACGCCGCCGCCCAGGCGGAGGCCGCGGCCGACAAGTTCCGCACCCAGGCGGAGGCCGAGGACCGGGACCTGCTGGCAAAGAGCGAGAGGGCCGCGGCGGAGCGGGAGGAGCGCCTTGTCAGCGCCGCCCAGATGGAGGCCCGGAAGACGCTTCTGACCGCCAAGCAGGAGATGGTGGAACGGGCTTACCAGCGGGCGCTGGAAAAGCTCCGTTCCCTGCCGCAGGAACAGTATGTGGAGCTGCTGGCGGCGCTGCTGGCGCGGGCGTCCTCCACCGGACGGGAGGAGGTTGTCTTCTCCCCGGAGGATCGGGAGGGCGCCGGCAAGGCGGCTGTGGCCCGGGCCAACGAGCTGCTGGCCAAGGAGGCCGCGCCGGAGCTGCCCCTCGGGGACGGCGTGGTAGCCAATCTTCTGAACAAGGTGGCCGCCGGCGTCAGCGCCTTCGCGCAGGGCACGGCCATGCTGGCCGTGTCGGAGGAGACCCGCGACATCTCGGGCGGCTTCATCCTGAAGGATGGGCGCATCGAGGTCAACTGCACCTTTGACGCCCTGGTGCGCGCGGAGCGGGAGCAGACCGCCGGCGAGGTGGCGAAGCTGCTGTTCCCGGAGGCGTGAGGAAGGAGGCGTCGGTTTGGCAAAGACCATCAAGGACACCGATTACCTGGTGATCTCCGCCCGGGTGAAGGCCCTGGAGACAGGGCTTCTGACGGCGGAGCGGATGGAGCAGATCCTGGATGCCAAAAGCGGCGAGGACGCGGGGAAGCTCTTGCAGGAGTGGGGGTATCCCCAGCTGGATCCCCGGCGGCCGGAGGCCATGGACGCGGCATTGTCCGCCGTGCGGGAGGCCACCTTGGCCGACTTGGCGGAGGGAACGCCGGACGCCCGGTATATCGATCTCTTCAAAGTGAAATACGACTATCATAATGTGAAGGCCCTGCTGAAGGCGGAGGCTGTGGGCACCGCCCCGGACCGTATGCTGATGGACATGGGCCGGGTAAGCACCGCCGAACTGGCAGAGGCGGTCCGCTCCCGGGAGCTGGATGGCTTGCCGGAGACGCTGGCCGCGGCCGTGGCGGAGGCCCGGGAGGTGCTGGACACCACCCGAGATCCCCAGCTCAGCGACATCGTGCTGGACCGGTGGTGCTACCGGGATATGGCGGCCCTGGCAGAGGAGACCGGCAGCGCGTTCCTCCGGGGCTATGTGGCGGTGCAGGTTGACGCAGTGAACCTGCGGACGGCGGTGCGGACGCTGCGCATGGGAAAGGGGGCGGACTTCCTCCTGGGCGCGCTGCTGGAGGGGGGAGACCTCGCTCCGGATGCAGTGGCAAAGGCCGCCTCCAGCGGGGCCGCGGGCCTGCGGGAGCTCTACGGCGCCACCCGTTTCCGCGACGCCGCGGAGGCAGGGGCAGAGGCCCTGAAGGGCGGCCCCCTGACGGCGTTTGAAAAGCTCTGTGACGACGCGGTGGGGGACTATCTGGCGGGCGCTCAGTCCGTGCCTTTCGGCGAGGCCCCTCTGGTAAGCTATCTGGCCGCACGGGAGACGGAGTACACGAACCTGCGGATCCTGCTGATGGGCCGCGCCGCCGGCATCGACCCGGCGGTGATCCGCACCCGCCTGCGGGCAAGCTATGTGTAAGGAGGCGGCGCCATGGCCACAACGTATCGGATCGCCGTGATCGGCAGCTGGGAGTCCGTCATGGGCTTTCGGGCCCTGGGACTGGAGACGTATCCCGTCACCGCCCCCGAGGAGGCCCGGGAGACCATCCGGGAGCTGGCAAAGAGCGGCGACTGCGGCATCATCTATCTGACGGAGCAGCTGGCAAAGGACCTGCCGGACGTGCTGGACCGGTATAAGGACGAGCTGCGGCCCGCCATCATCCTGATCCCCGGCCGGGAGGGCTCTCTCGGCATCGGTATGAACAACATCCAGCAGTCCATTCAGAGAGCGGTGGGCGCGGATATCCTCTGAGGAGAACAGGCTGACGCCGCTATGGCATTGCGATTTTCGACCCTGTTTGGGCCGCAATCGCGCCTCGTGTGCACACCGTCGGGCCAAGCCGGTCAGCAGGTGTTGCCGCACCTGCCGACCGGGGGCCTTCCTCGAAACAGCCCCGCTTTTCCGCCTCTGGCGGCGTTTCGGCTGTTTTCCCTGAGATGTGCCGGCGGG
>OIDP01000349.1_pt1 | contig 21888 bp, 13 predicted proteins | sample 1581591 | NCBI WGS metagenome assembly OIDP01 (sample SAMEA3882552, study PRJEB24775) | human gut metagenome | biome: human-associated habitat; feature: intestine environment; material: feces | place: Netherlands | collected 2009/2010 | reverse complement strand
TTTGAACTGACCGGACAGGCGGAAGACATAGACCGTGAAGTGGACAATTACCGCTCTGTGACGGCAGAACAGCTTCATAGGGTCGCCCAACAGACCTTCCGCGATGAAAACGGGATTGTGCTTTATTACCAAAAAGAAAACCTTTAGTATGAAAAATTTATTTGATACGTATAAGCAGCACTACAAAGCATTGCTTCTCCTGGGGCTGCCCATTGTGGTGGGGCAGTTGGGAGTCATTGTGCTTGGTTTTGCCGATACGCTGATGATTGGGCATCACAGCACGGAGGAACTGGGTGCCGCTTCTTTCGTAAACAATCTGTTTACTCTTTGCATTATTTTCAGTACGGGCTTCAGCTACGGGCTGACACCGGTTGTAGGGGGCTTCTACGGTAACCGCCGCTTTGCCGAGGCAGGGCAGGCGTTGCGGTGTAGCCTGGTTGCCAATGTGCTGGTGGCTTTGTTGCTGACTCTTGTCATGGCTGTTCTCTATTTCAATGTGGAGCGGCTGGGACAGCCCGGAGAATTGTTGCCTCTAATCAAGCCTTACTATCTGGTGTTGCTTGCTTCACTGGTCTTTGTCATGCTGTTCAACGGTTTCAAACAGTTTACGGACGGCATCACCGATACCAAGACGGCCATGTGGATTCTGCTCGGAGGGAATGCGCTTAACATCGTAGGAAACTATATACTTATCAATGGAAAGCTGGGCTTTCCGGAGATGGGACTGCTTGGTGCGGGTATCAGCACCTTGTTCTCCCGCATTGTGATGGTGGTGGTCTTTGCGGCGATTGTGCTTCGCGGCCGCCGGTTTATCCGTTACAGGCTCGGCTTCATGCGGCTGGGGTGGTCGATGCCGATGTTCAAGAAGCTCAATGCACTGGGCTGGCCCGTGGGTATGCAGATGGGTATGGAGACCGCTTCCTTCAGTCTGAGCGTCGTCATGGTGGGCTGGCTGGGGACACTTGCCCTAGCATCGCATCAGATAATGCTTACTATCTCTCAGTTCACCTTCATGATGTATTATGGCATGGGCGCTGCGGTTGCCGTGCGTGTCAGCAACTTCAAGGGGCAGGGAGACGGGCAGAATGTGCGCCGCTCGGCGTATGCCGGCCTTCACATCATCCTGTGTATGGAGGTGGTGTTGCTGGGTATCGTCTTTGCGCTTCGCGGTCAGGTAGGGGGATGGTTTACGGACAATGCGGAAGTGTCCGGCATGGTTGCCGCTCTCTTCTTCCCGTTCTTGGTTTACCAGTTCGGCGATGGGTTGCAGATTAACTTTGCCAATGCCCTGCGCGGCATCTCGGATGTGAAACCGATGATGATTATTGCATTTATATCCTATTTTATTATATCTTTGCCCGTAGGGTACCTTTGCGGTTTCGTTTTCGGTTGGGGGCTGACGGGAGTCTGGATGGCTTTCCCGTTCGGACTGACCAGTGCGGGAGTGATGCTGTGGTTGAGGTTCCGTAAACAGACCGGGGAAAGGATTTGATAGTATGAATAATGTCTCCAAAGTAAAGATTGCCGTAGGCTACACTTTGTTGCTGGCGGTATTGTTTTTTTCCTTGTTTTTCGTACACCGGGAAATGGAGAACCTTATTCTTACTGATGACCGCGATGTACAATGGACAGACAGCGTGCTTGCTTTGATACGCGAGAAGGATACCAATACGATAAAAATGCTGCGCACGCTGAGTGAGGCGAATGACAGCATGGTATCCACCAGTGACATTGAGCAGATAATTGCCCAGCAGGACTCGGTAGTGACCCAGCAGCGTGTGCAGCACCGTATCATTACACATCGGGATACCGTCGTGACACGCCCTCGGAAGAAGGGGTTTTTCCGTCGTTTGGGTGAAGTGTTTGTCCCCCCAAAGAAAGATACGGCTATCCAGGTAAAGACCTCCCTTGAATTTGCAACGGATACGGTGATTGAACCCTATAATCCGGCCGATTCTTTGCATGAGAAACTGCGTGCCGTGGCCCAGCAGAAAAAAGCTGTAAACACTGTTATACAGCGACGTAAACGCTATCTGCAACGCTTGGACCATATGCTGACCGCTCGTATTGACAGCTTGCTGAAAGATTACGAGACGGAAACTCTGCTACGTGCACGGACGGAAGCCGAGTATCAACAAGCGGTCCGACGCCGTTCGGCCAAGATTATCAGTGGCATTGCCGTAGGTGCGGTGTTGCTTTCCGCTTTTTTTCTTATTATCATCGGCCGCGACATAACCCGAAGCAACCGTTACCGTCGTGAGTTGGAAGAGGCCCGTCGTCGTGCCGAGGATTTACTCGCTGTCCGTGAAAAACTGATGCTTGCCATTACCCATGATTTCAAAGCCCCGCTCGGTTCTATTATGGGCTATGCCGACTTGCTTTCCCGTCTGACGGTGGATGAGCGTCAGCGGTTCTATCTGGACAATATGAAAACCTCATCGGAACATCTGCTGAAGCTGGTCGTTGATTTGCTCGACTTCCATCGTCTTGATTTGAACAAGGCCGAAATCAACCGGGTCACCTTTCATCCTTCCCGCCTGCTTGAAGAGATACACGTCAGTTTTGAACCACTTACGGCTGCCAAAGGACTGGCGCTTCATTGCGACATTGCCCCGGAGCTGGGCGGTACCTATATTTGCGACCCCTTGCGTCTGCGCCAGATTATCAACAATTTGCTGTCCAATGCCGTGAAGTTTACGGACCAAGGCAGTGTTACCATGACTGCCCGTTACGAGGACCGTCGACTGGTAGTTGCCATTGCTGATACCGGTAAAGGTATGGAACCTGCCGACCGGGAACGTATCTTCCAGGAGTTTACCCGCTTACCGGGTGCTCAGGGTAAAGAGGGGTTTGGACTCGGACTTTCCATTGTCCGTATGCTGGTACAGTTGCTTGAAGGCACGATTGATGTAGACAGTGTGCCAGGCAAGGGAAGCACTTTCACCATATATATTCCTATCTATCCCGTAAGGAGTGAAGGACGGAGAATGAAGGATGAAGAATCGGGATGTGCTGCCACGCCGAATGGCAATTCTTCATTCCCCGTTCCTCATTCTTCACTGAAGAATGTCCTCCTTATCGATGATGACCGTATTCAGCTTACCCTTACTGCCGCCATGCTTCAGCAGAGTGGTATAAATTCTGTCTCTTGTTTACAACTGGATGAACTGCTGGATGCCTTGCGCACTGCAACCTTTGATGTTCTGCTTACTGATGTGCAGATGCCTGCTATTAATGGTTTTGATTTACTGAAACTGCTTCGTGCTTCGAACATACCGCAGGCACAGTCTGTTCCGGTGATTGCTGTCACTGCCCGCAGTGACATGCAGCGTGAGGAATTTACGGTGCATGGATTTGCCGGATGCCTGCATAAGCCGTTTACCGTCAGTGAATTGCTACATGAATTGAATATGGAGGACAAAGGGATGGAGGTTATGGAAGTTTCGGAAACTTCGGCTTGCCCGGGGTATAAATTCTCTTCGCTCACTGCTTTTTCGGTCGATGACCCCGAGGCGGCAAAGTCCATTCTGGAAAGTTTTGTGGCTGAAACCCGCCTCAATGCGGAGCGTTTGCAGAAGGCTGTGGAGAATGAGGATGTGGATGAGATGGCTGCTGTCTCCCACAAAATGATTCCCCTCTTTACTTTAATTGGAGCAGCGGAACTGGTTGCATTGCTGAAACTGTTGGAAACTTCTCATGGAGTGCCTTTTACCGGAGAGTTGAAAGAACACGCCCTTGCCGCCCTCGTTTTGATAGAGGATGTCATTACTCAGGCAACAGCTTTTCCGTAATGGGGGAACAGAGAAGAATACGTGATTTTTCTCTGTCGGGAACCAAATGTCGAAAGAAATTGTTTACTTTGTAGGACTTTTAAATACGATGAAAGATTGACGTTCCGATGAGAAGAAAATGGTTGAGAACAGCACTGTGGGTGTTGCTTACTCCTATTATACTGTTTATAATATTGATGATATTGCTTTATGTGCCTCCCGTACAGAATTTGATACGGAAGCAGGCTACGGCAATTGCATCAGGTGCTACGGGTATGGACATATCCGTGGAGCGGATTGACCTTCGCTTTCCTTTGAATTTGTTGGTCCGCGGTGTATTGGTGGTACAGCCTGCCGACAGTGCTGTTGATGTGCAGCATCCCGATACCTTGCTGAATCTTGGAAGTTTGAACGTACGGGTACAGGCATGGCCTTTACTCAAAGGGAAAGTGGAGGTGGATGACATTACCTTGAAACAAGTTGCTGTCAACTCCTCCAATTTAATGGAAGGTATGTGCATCAAAGGAGTACTGGGGCATTTCTTTTTCGAAAGCCATGGCATAGACCTTACAAAAGAAGATGCCATCCTCAATAATATAGAATTGAGCGATACCCATGTGCAGGTGATGCTTGCAGATACCACTGAGACTCCCAAGGACACTACTGACACTGCGTTAAACTGGAAAGTCACACTCCATACTCTGAAGTTGAAGAACGTCTCGGTCGATTTACAGATGCCATTGGACTCCATGGGGCTGAAAGCCCATATAGGAGATGCTGAGATTGCGGACGCTGCTGCCGACCTGAAACACCAGTTCTATGGCTGGAGAAAATTCCTGCTGACTGGAACTTCTGTCAATTATGATACCGGTGGCCCGGGGAGTGCGATAGGCTTCGACCCCTCGCACATTGCTCTTCGCGACATTCGCCTGGGCATTGATTCTGTGATGTACTACGGCAGAGATATGAATGCCGTTATCCGGGAATTTTCCATGTATGAGCGTTCCGGTTTGAGTGTAACTTCCCTGACCGGGCGGTTGTTTGCCGATTCTACCGTTATCCGTATCCCTTCTTTGAAGTTGCTGACACCTCATAGTGAGATGAACCTTACGGCACAGACTTACTGGGAACTGATAAATATACCTACCACCGGCCGTCTGACAGCCCGTTTCAATGCCCGTATCGGCAAACAGGATGTACTGCTTTTTGCCGGTGGCTTGCCGGAAGCTTTCAAGGAAGCCTATCCGTTCCGTCCGTTGGTGATTCATGCCGGTACGGAAGGAAACCTGAAGCAGATGCAGATTTCCCGTTTTACGGCTGAGCTGCCCGGAGCCTTTTCGTTGAGTGGGGGAGGAGAATTCTGGAGCTTGACCGACAGTGTGAAACGTAATGGAAGCATGGACTTCGAAATGCATACGCAGAACTTGAACTTCCTGACCGGACTAGCTGACATTGCTCCCGATGGCTCCATCATTGTGCCGGACAGTATGCACCTTGCGGCACGTCTCGGTATGGAGGGGGCGCAGTGCACTGCCGCCCTGAAACTGAAGGAGAAGGAAGGCGCCTTGAATTTGGACGCCGCCTATAATCTTGCTACGGAAGCCTACCATGCCGACCTTGCCATCAACAACTTGCAGGTGCATCACTTCCTGCCCAAGGACTCTATCTATACTTTTACGGCAAAGATGTCCGCTAAGGGGCAAGGGGTGGATGTGGCATCACGAAAAACTGTGGCCGCTTTGAATGCCTCCTTGGAAAAACTACAGTATGGCCATTGGGACATTTCCGGTGTAGATGTGCATGCCGGACTCAAGTCATCCGTTGCTACCGTCCGTCTTGCCAGCGATAATGTCCTTCTCAAGATGCAGGGAAATGCGGATATGCGTCTTGACCGCAGCTATCTGGATGGCGCTTTGGATTTAAATGTGGAAGAGGTGAATCTGCATAAGCTGGGTTTGGTGCCCCGACCATTGAAACACCCGTTTGCCTTTACAATGGGAGCGGAGGCACGTCATGATTCTCTCAAGTTGAGGCTTGATGCCGGTGACTTGAATCTGCGTTTCCGCGCTCACAGCACGTTGAAGAAGTTGATGGAACAGTCGGATAAATTTGTCTCTATCCTGACAAAGCAGATTGATGAACGGCGTTTGGACCATGCCGCTTTGCGCCAAGTCCTTCCTTCAGCGGGCATGCATCTGGAAGCCGGTAACCAGAATCCCGTCAGCTATTTCCTGGCTGCAAAGGGTATTTCCTATAATGATTTCAAACTGAGCTTCGGATTTACTCCGCAAGTCGGCATCAATGGACGTACAGCTGTTCACGGATTGCGCATGGACTCCTTGCAGCTCGATACGATATTTTTTACAGTGAAGCAGGATACTGCCCGCATGAAGTTGCAAGGTGGTGTCATAAACGGTCCTAAGAACCCGCAGTTTGTGTTCCGTAGCACACTGACGGGTGAAGTCCGTAATGAAGATGCGGAACTGACTGTGGATTATGTGAATGGAAAAGGGCAGACCGGTGTTCTATTCGGTATTAATGCCCGTCCGTTGACCGAAGGACACGGTCGCGGTAATGGTGTGCTGCTGAACCTTATTCCTGCCGAGCCGATTATCGCTTTCCGTAAATTCCACTTTGCGGACAATAGTAACTGGATTTATCTGCATAAGAATATGCGCGTCTATGCCAATATTGATATGGACAGCGACGATGGTCTGTGTTTCCGTATGCAATCCGACAAGAATGATACCCTTTCCTTGCAGAATATAAACGTAGAACTGAGCCGATTGCGCTTGGATGAACTTACGGAGGTACTTCCTTATATGCCCCGGCTTACGGGATTGTTCTCTGCCGAAGCAAATTATATACAGACTGCCACTTCCCTGCAGGTGTCTGCCGAAGCCAATGTAGAGAAACTGACCTACGAACGCCAACCGGTTGGAGACATCGGCCTGGGGGCTACCTGGTTGCCGGGCGACAAGAATACGCACTATCTGAATACCTATTTTACATATGATAATGAAGAAGTGATGACCGCCGACGGTATCTTGACGCAGAAGACCGGAAAGGATACCCTGGAAGTGTCCACCCGTTTCGAGCATTTTCCATTGAAGATGGCCAATGCATTCATCCCTGACCAAACGGTGGCCTTTACCGGAGATATTGATGGAGGGCTTTATATTTATGGTTCGCTGGACAAGCCTCAAATGCATGGTGATATTGTTTTGGACAGTGTGTCTGTCTATGCACGCCAGGCGGGAGCACGTTACTGGTTCGACAACCGTCCGGTACAGATAAAGGACAATCAGTTGATATTTGATAAGTTTGCCATTTATACCACCAGCAAGAATCCGTTTACGATTGACGGTAAGGTTGATTTCCGGAATATGGAGCGTCCTACTGCCAACCTCAATCTGCTGGCAGAGAACTATACGTTGCTGGATGCACCGCGTACCCGCGAAAGTCTGGTGTATGGAAAGGTGTTCGTCGACTTGCATGCCACGGTGAAGGGGCCGCTTGACGGGCTCACGATGCGTGGAAACATGAATTTGCTGGGCAATACCAACGTAACCTACGTGTTGACCGATTCCCCTTTAACGGTGGAAGACCGTCTCAGTGGGCTGGTTACCTTTACCTCGTTCACCGATACGACGTCGGTAAAAGCAGATGAGGTTCCTGCCATGTCTTTGGGAGGATTGGAAATGTATATGTCCGTCCATATTGACGATGCTGTCCGTCTTCGTGCTGACTTGAGTCCCGACCGCAGCAAATACATCGAACTGGAAGGTGGCGGTGATTTGAATATGCAGTATACTCCCCAAGGGGATATGAGCCTTACCGGACGCTATACCCTTTCGGGTGGCGTCATGAAATATTCGCTGCCTATCATCCCGTTGAAGGAGTTCCAGTTCAATCCCGGCAGTTATGTGGATTGGCGGGGGAATATTATGAATCCTACGCTGAGCCTAAAGGCTACGGAACGTATGCGTGCTTCTGTGGCCGATGGTGACGGGGACGGTTCGCGCATGGTGAACTTCGATGTTTCCATTTCCATCAAGAACAGGCTTGACGCTCCCGATTTGATATTCGATATTTCGGCGCCCGAAGATGCCGCAGTAGAGAATGAGCTGCAGGCAATGGGTGCAGAAGAGCGTAGCAAGCAGGCCATTGCCATGCTTGCCACGGGTATTTACTTGAACAGTGGTGCCAAAGGAGGAGGTTTGTCAATGGGAGCTGCCTTGAACTCAGTGCTTCAGAGCCAGATAAACTCCTTGGCGGGAGGTATAAAAGGTGCTAATATCAGTGTAGGTGTGGAAGACCGTACCTCTGCTGAAACGGGTGACACGCAGAAAGACTTCAGTTTTCGTTATTCCCAGCGTTTCTTCAACGACCGCGTACAGATAGTCATCGGTGGAAAAGTGTCCACCGGGGCCAATGCCACGAACGATGCGGAATCATTCATTGACAATATATCGCTGGAATACCGTCTTGATGCGTCGGGTACTCGATATGTCCGTGTATTCCATAATAAAAACTACGAAAGCATACTCGACGGTGAGATAACCGAAACGGGTGTCGGCCTTGTGCTGCGCCGGAAGATGGACCGATTGAGTGAACTCTTCATCTTCAGGAAGAAAAAGATAAAACCGGAGGCTGAAAATAGCGATATGAAAAAGTAGGAATGTGATATGAAACGACTGATATTATATATTGCAGGATTGATATTTCTGGCAGGTTGCTCCACCACGAAGCACTTGCCCGAGGGGGAGATACTCTATACCGGCCAAAAGCCGATGATTGTATTGAACCGCAGTGAAACGTCTGTTGGTGAGATTGCTATGGAAGAGGTGGAAGCCGCCCTTGCTACGGCACCGAACAATTCGTTGCTGGGAAGCTCTACTATCCGCTATCCCTTTCCTTTCGGACTGTGGATTTACAATGGTTTCCAGAAGTATGAGAAGGGATTCGGAAAGTGGATATTCAATAAATTTGCCGCCACTCCGGTGCTTATGTCTACGGTGAATCCCGATATACGCCAGAAGGCGGCGGTTAACTTGCTGCGCGATTATGGCTATTTCAACGGAAGCGTCAGCTACAAGACATTTATCGACCCGAAGGACTCGCTGAAGGCAAAGTTGCAATATACGGTGAACATGCGTAACCCCTACTTTATCGTGGTTTCAGCGAGCGTACCACTCGCATTATGGAGCTGGGACGCCGACGTTCCCTTATCAGTTCGGGAGAACAATTCAATGTGGCTGATTTGGATGGGGAGCGTACCCGTATCAGTACCCTGCTGCGTAATGTGGGCTGTTATTATTTCCGTCCCGACTACCTGACCTATCAGGCCGATACCATGATGGTTCCCAATGGGCATGTCCAGATGCGCTTGATTCCCGTTCCCGGTATGCCAAAGGTAGCCGAGAAGCAGTTCCGTGTGGGGCGTAAATCCGTCTATCTTCTTGGAAAGCAGGGGCAGGAACCCAATGACAGCATGGATTACAAAGGCTTGACCATACATTACTACAACAAACCTCCGGTACGTCCCAACATGCTTTACCGTTGGTTGAACTATCAAGGTTATCGGCGGAAACGTCAGATACAGGACAGCGCAGGTATTGCCCGCCAGCGTTCTATGCAGAGTTTGTATAGTTTGTACCGTCAGACCCGTATTCAGGAGCGTCTGGCAAGCGTCGGTATTTTCCGTTATGCGGAGATGCAGTATATACCGCGTGATACGGCGTTTGTGTCTGATACATTGGATGTGAGGGTCATTGCCGCGCTCGATAAACCCTACGATGCGGAGTTGGATTTTAATGTCACCATGAAGAGCAATAACCAGACGGGACCGGGTGCCGCTTTTACGGTGACGAAGAACAATGTCTTCGGTGGCGGTGAAAGCTGGAATGTGAAGTTGAACGGTTCGTACGAATGGCAGACGGGCAAGGCAAGTTCTTCCTTGATGAACAGTTATGAACTGGGTATCTCCACTTCGCTTATCTTTCCGCGCGTGGTGTTTCCTAGGATGGGCGACCGTGAGTATGACTTCCCGGCTACAACGACTTTCCGTTTATATGCCGACCAGATGAACCGTGCCAAGTATTATAAGCTGTTGGCTTTTGGCGGTAATGTCACTTATGACTTCCAGCCCAAATCGACTTCCAGGCACAGTATAACTCCTTTCCGGTTGACATTCAATGTACTGCGCAATCCTACTGCCGCTTTCGATACGTTGCGTGCCGAGAATCCGGCACTCTACGTTAGTTTGCGCGACCAGTTCATTCCTGCCATGGAGTACACCTATACTTATGACAACGCTTCCGTGCGCGGCAAGCGTAACCCCATCTGGTGGCAGACCACCGTTGCGTCGGCCGGTAACCTGACTTCTGCCGTCTACCGTATTTTCGGCAAGCCGTTCAGTGAGGAAGGAAAGAAGCTTTTCGGGGTACCTTTTGCACAGTTCCTGAAGCTGAACTCGGAATTCAGGTACCATTACCGGATAGACAAGAATCAGATGATAGCCTCGCGTATTGCCGGAGGGGTGATATGGTCGTATGGCAACGCTACGACCGCACCTTATACGGAACAGTTCTATATCGGCGGTGCCAACAGTGTGCGCGCCTTTTCTGCACGCAGTATAGGTCCGGGCGGCTATCCTCCCGAGACGGATAGGAAATATACCTATATCAACCACGTGGGTGATATTCGCATAGAAGCCAATATCGAGTATCGCTTCCGTATGATTGCCGACTTGCATGGAGCGGTGTTTCTGGATGCCGGCAATGTATGGCTGATGCGTAAGGACGAAAATCGCCCGAACGGTGAGTTCACCTTGAAGAATTTCCCGAAACAGATTGCTTTGGGTACGGGATTCGGCTTACGCTATGACCTGGACTTCCTTGTTTTCCGTCTGGATTTGGGTATCGGGCTTCACGACCCGTATGATACCGGAAAGTCGGGATATTACAATATTCCTAAGTTCAAGGATAGTATGGCACTGCATTTTGCCATCGGTTATCCGTTCTAAATGTACGTTTTTGAACGGATAGTGGTAAAGAATGAACTAAAACTCCCTTCTGTCAGCCATAAATTTTTGTACATTTGCAACCGTTATCAACTGTGATACACTAACCTTTTTAAATAATAACTAATATGAAACCAACTTTATTCTTATTGGCAGCCGGCATGGGCAGCCGCTATGGTGGCCTGAAGCAATTGGACGGACTGGGGCCTAATGGCGAAACTATTATGGATTATTCTATTTACGATGCCATCAATGCCGGTTTTGGCAAGCTCGTTTTCGTAATCCGTAAAGATTTTGAACAGGACTTCCGCGACAAGATTATTTCCAAATACGAAGGCCATATTCCCTGCGAACTGGTATTCCAGTCCATAGATGACCTTCCTGAAGGCTTCACCTGCCCCGAAGGCCGTACCAAACCTTGGGGAACCAACCATGCTGTAATGATGGGTGCCGATGTAATAAAGGAACCGTTTGCTGTTATCAATTGCGACGATTTCTACGGTCGTGACTCCTTCCAGGTAATGGGCAAATTCCTTGCAGCCCTTCCCGAAGGCTCCAAAAACGTATATTCCATGGTAGGCTTCCGCATCGGCAATACGTTGAGCGAGAGCGGTACCGTATCCCGTGGATTGTGTGGAACGGATGCGAACAACCTGCTGACTTCCGTAGTGGAACGTACCAAGATTCAGCGCATGGACGGTGAGGTGAAGTACATCGACGATAACGGTGAATGGACTGCCACTCCCGAGACGACTCCGGTCAGCATGAACTTCTGGGGTTTCACTCCCGATTATTTTGCTTACAGTGCAGAGTTTTTCAAGAGTTTCTTGAGCGACCCGAAGAATATGGAGAACCTGAAAAGCGAATTCTTCATCCCGCTGATGGTGGATAAGCTGATTAACGATGGCACTGCTACCTGCGAAGTGCTTGATACAACCAGCAAGTGGTTCGGTGTGACTTATCCCGAAGACCGTCAGAGTGTAGTCGACAAGATTCAGGCTTTGGTGGATGCGGGCGAGTATCCTGCGAAGCTGTTCTGAGTTTGTTAACCAAAGGCAGATACCCGTTGGGGCTTATTCTCTGATTATAATCGGACAATAGATTCGCATGCCTCCGCTACTGCCGGATGGTGGGTGACGAAGATACATGTTTTGCCTGCGCAGTCTCTGCGCAGGTTTTTTATTAACAGCCGTTCCGTGTCGGGGTCGAGGGCAGAAGTGGCTTCATCTAAAAGAAGAATGTTTCCGGGGCGTAGCAGAGCGCGGGCAATGGCGATGCGTTGGGCTTGTCCTTCACTGAGTCCACCACCTCGTTCGCTGAGTGGGGAGTCTACGCCGTCGGGAAGGTGGAAGACGAAGTCGGCGGTGGCGGTTTGCAGGGCTTGATATATGGCTTCTTCAGAAGCTTGTGGGTTTCCCATCAGCAGGTTGTCACGGATAGTTCCGCTGAAAAGGGTATTGCCTTGCGGGACATATACGAAGTTCTTGCGGGTTTGCGGAGAGACGGTATGATTGGTTTCAAGTGGATGTTTGGCGGGTATCAAGAGTATCTGTCCCTCTTGTGGCGTTGCCAGTGCCAACAATAGCCGGATGAGCGTTGTCTTTCCTTTTCCTGTTTCTCCGACTATAGCTATGCAGCTACCGGCGGGGAAACGGCAGGAGAAGCGGCTGAATACCGGACGGTCATCGGGAGTGTAGCGAAAAGTCACGTCTTTCAGTTCCAGTTCCGGGGTAGAGGCGAGGAATATGCTGTCACCATCCGCTTCTGCCGGCAGTCTTTCCAATTCCAATAGCCGGTCTATGGCGGTAAGGGCATTGACTACGGAAGGTATCAGGCGTGAGAGGTCGAACACGGGACGCTGGACTTTTCCTACCAATTGCAAAAAGGCGGTCATCGTTCCGAAGGTGATACAGCCTGCGCTGAGGTGAACGGCTCCCCAAAGAAAAGCCGTGAGGTATCCGCCGGAAAAGGCAAGGGCCACTAACATGTGGGCAGAAAGCGAGAAACGGGTACGTCCCATGACTTGGCTGTGGAGCATGTCTTGCAAGTCATCGAGTTTGTCCAGATGCCGTTCGCCTTGTTCCAATGTTTTAATCACTATGCGATGTTGCAGGCTCTCTTGTATGACGGACTGGATGCGACCGTCACTGTTCCGAATATCATGTGTATAGCGTTTCATTCGTCGCATATAGAAACGGCTGCCTGATAGAAAGACGGGCAGGATGGCAACAATCAGCCATGGCAGTGAAGGGTCTAAAAAGTAGAAGAATAGAAAGGCTGCCAGCAGTTGTATACTCGTGACGATGAATGCCGGGACAGAAGAGGTGAGCAATGTGACGATGGCGGTGGTGTCTTGTTCTACCCGGTTCACTACGTCTCCGGTATGGAAACGCTCCAATTCGTTCCAGCGGCTTTGCAGTAAGCGCGAGAAGAGGCGGTGGCGAAGGGCGTTGCCCGTCTCTATCTGCATACGGGTACTTATCCAAGTGTCAGCAGCTCCGCACAGTAATTGGGCAGTCAGCAGGACAACGGTGAGAACGGCGATATGCGTCAGGTTGTCGTCTGTTATTCCGGTAGCGGTGTCTATCACCCGTTTGGTTGCATAGATAAAGGCTAGGGCAAAGGCCACGCCCAGAATGCCGGTGAGGCAACTTAGCAGGATACGTCCGCGTTGTTCGGCAGATACCTCTCGAATATACCTAAGTTTTTCACGTCTGTCCTTTTTCACTTTTTTGTCCTTCTGTTGCTTTTTCATTCCTTTTATTTTCCGGGTTCTTTTATTTCTTTGTCCTTGCTTTCTTGTCTTTTACTCCTTTTGATCGGTTTATTTGTATAGCTATCGTTCCCCCTATCAGAGTCACGGGATACCAGAGTGCTTCGTACGGTGCAAATTGACGCAGTTCGTTGCAGCGTCGGGTGGCGCGGCAGAAGGTGTACCACTTTCCTGCCCAATATCCTTTGGGGCGTGGCTTGATGCGGTTATCATGTTGCCCGAAGTTACCGGTAGACAGGATGTCTTCCAATAATTGTTCTCCTATCTGCTTGGTGCCTTCCAAGGGGAAAGGAAGCCGGTTAGCGGGCAATCCCAGTCGGGTGACGGCAATGTAGCCGAATGCTTGTGCGGCATGCAATAGTCCGAGGTCCTGCAACTGGCGAAGCAGGGTGGTGGCATCTATTTCTTTGTGGCGATTGGCAAGCAGACAAGTCCAGTCGCATAGCTGGCGCAGGCCGATTCCGCTGTTCAGGAAATGTACAAAGGCATGCAGGAAGATATAAAGTGCATTGAAGGTGGCCGGAGGTATGGCGATACTGACGGCCTTCGAGTCCTCTTTCCCGGTTTCGGAGAATAGGGCATAGTCTGTTTCCTGCGGATACCATTTTCTGATAATCTGCTGAAAGTGCCGGTTGGCAAGCGGACTGTTCAGCCGGAGGATGATGCGGTGGTTCTCGATGTGTACTCCTTTCAAACTGTAGCTGGCATGCTTGTCGGACGCTTCTCCCTCGACTATAGCGCCTTGTTGCAGCAGGAGGCGGTTGGCTATGGGTTGTCCTTGTTTTCCTAAATAGATGTCGATGTCTCCGCATTGCCGGTGCAAGGGAGTGCGGTAGTTGGTGCCGATGCCTTGCCCTTTCAGCAGTACGGGATGCAGCCCGGCTTCCCGGTAAAGGGTATTGAGTTCGGGCAGAAGCTGGTTGAGGCGTTTGTTGGCTTGTTCTATCTGTGCAGTCCGGGCAGCCCATTTCAGATAGAGGGCACGTGGAGGGCGCAGTTCGGCCGGTAGACTGCTTATGCCGTCAAAAGTCAGTGCAAGCAGGGCTTGTGAGTTTGCCATGCGGTACACGGTTTCCCAGTCGTCCGGCGAGACCGACCGGAAGAGTTGTCGGTCTGCCGGAGTGCCCCACAGGCCGGAGCGTACCAATGAAAAGAAAGCGTGTTGCATATCCGTCCTTATTCTATGATTCCTTCGCGGTCAAGGGAGTCGATAAACTTCTGCGCATCGCGACGGGCCGATTCGTTATCTACATCATAGCGGCTGGTCAGGGCTTCTGTCACGCTGTCTGTATCGAACTCTTTGTTTTCTATCTCTTGCCAAAGCATGGCGGAAGTTTGGTTCAGGCTGATGACTTTGCTGAAGTCCACGTTCGACGAGCCGTCTTGCATGATGATGTAGTCATCGCCTATCCGGTGCAGGATAAATCCTTGTTTGATTTTCATGGTTATTTTGTTTTATATTCTTCTGAACAGGGCGAGCAGCCAGCGGCGAGCAGGGTTTAGCTTCATCCACCAGTAGGAGTAGAGCTTCCAGACTTTGCCGTCGGCGGTGTACCGTTTGTCTTTTCGCATGGCTTCGGTCATGACGCCCATTACCCGTCCGATGTCGGTTTCTTCGGTCTGGGCGAGGTTGCCGTCGCCTTGCAGGATGAGTATATTTCCGTTCCGACGGATGATGCGGTGAAAGACGATGCGTTCCGTTAGGTCGCGTGCCAGTACGGCGACGCCCGGTTGCAGCTGTTCTGTGGTGAAATCGCCCAGTGTCACCCGGTCACGGCGGTCCACTAAGAAAGGATTCATGCTGTTGCCCCGCACGGTGATGGTTACTGTATGCCCCTCTTTGATGAGACGCGCCACTTCGGGAAGCAATATCTCGTTGGGAATGCTTTTCTTCATCGGCTGTTCAGTTCATCATTCATAACTTATCCTTCTACCGTCTTTCTGCAAAGCTCCGTCGCTTCACGGTCGGGCAGGCATTTCAGATGATAGACGGGTGCCAGCGTGGCAAGTTCCGTCACAGTGGTGACAATGGCGTTATAGATTTCCTTGTTCTGCTCCAGGCAAGAGCAGGAGGGGAGGAGGGTGGCGAAAGCATGTGCTGCTCTCTCTTGCTCTATTTCATTCTGCGGTGCTTGTTCCAAGCGGACGAAGGCGCCTACGGTCATGGATTCTTTCCGATAGCATGGTGTCTTTCCGCTCCACGGAGAACCGAAAACAGTGGCTTGCTTGCCGAGGCTGTCCACATGTACTATCGGATTGTCATCGTTCAGTAGATGGCAGTCCGAGAACTGTTGCAGCCAGAGCCCGGTGTGCGTACTTTTGCCCGTGCCGCTTTTCCCTAAGAAGAGGTAGCCTTTGCCTGTTTCAGTAGCGACAACCGAGGCATGCATCAGCAGTGTATGGTGGCGGGCGGCATTGAAGGCATAGAGCATCATCAAGAAGTTGTTCAGTACGAAGTTCGTTTCGTTTTCCGGAGCCGGTGTTTCTGTCCTGCAGGCCGGTAGGTGGATGAAGCATTGCCTGAAGTTATCGTTGCACTCCATCCAATAGTTTTTCCCGCTTTTCCGTGGGGTGATGGATACAAGGTGTGAGCTGTGGGGCAAAGGGCGAATGATGCAATCGGCATCTTCCCAGTTGAAACATATATCATCGGGAGTTTTCGCTATGGTTCGTTTTGTCGCTGTTTCGTCATCGTCTATCTCTGTTTCAAAGATTACTTTTTGCGTCGTGTCTATTGTCGTGATGAACGGAATCAGTGAAGGCAACGCCTTGAATATATTGAAGTCGGAAGGTTTCACCATGCGGAAGGTGTGCGGTCCTACTTGATAATCCAATATCTGTATTCTCATATGTTTTGATTGTTAGTTGTTATTCATGATACTTTGGGCTACTCAGAAAAATAATGAATGTTTGTGTGAATGAGGAAGATTTGAGAGATTTTTCAACTGTCTTGTTGTCATTTTTTAGACGCGGAGGACGCAGATTTATAAAAGAAAATCCGCTGTCCGCCGCATCTAAAAGATAGTAATAAGGCGATTCCGATACCTCTTCGTTTGGTCTGCGAGGATATATTGCTTCCTTTCTTAGAATTTGGCTTATCGGTTCTCCTGACTTGTTGGGCCAACAATATATTCTTTCCTCCCATCGTTGACTTTGTGGGCTGCTGTATATACACTGCTGTCACAGGTAACCTCGTAACCTGTTACCAAATAGGACTCATTGTCGTCCATATTCGGATTTGCCGGGTTGAAATTGATGAACGTTCCACCGGACACCTGGATGCTGGCAGTGTTCTTGTCTGTATTCTTTAAGTTCAGTACCCAGTATCTGCCATCCGTGTCGTTGTTGGGTGTACCATATTTGCCGGATTCAAATGTTCCTCCATAGATATTGATTTTCCCATTCTCTCTTGCATAAATCAGGTCTATCTGGGTGTTCAGTTTCTGGGTGTTATAGTAAGAACCGCCATGAATATTTACTGTCCCGTGTCCTCGGGCTTCAATTACCATGCGATAACCATCGTCTTTCGCTGTAGCAGATGCATCGCACTTCACATTGCCGTTGCCTGAAATGTTTAGTGTTCCGTTCTGTACAGTAAAGATTTGTGTGAAAGGAGTGGCATCAGCTGTTTCTGAGGAATTGATGATGTCGTGGCCATTCAGGTTTAAGTTTGCCGTTGCGTTTGCAGCATTCAATATGTAGCCTGTGGCAAGCTCCGTCTTGGCGATGTTGATATTTGAGAGAAGTTTTATATCAACAGTTGCGTTGGTTGCCATGTACTTCAGTACGCTTGGGTCGGAGAATGTACCTCCGGAAACAGAGATGATACTTTTGGCATTTTCGGTTCCCACGGATGCATCTACCTTTAAGTCACCGTTGAAAGTACCGCTTGTGATATTCAGCTTCATAGGTTCGGTATTTCCTGCACTCTTGGAAATTTCCACTTTTCCATTGATGACGCTCGTACCGCTTACCGTAACCGTGACTCCAGCAGTGTACTTTGCATAGCCGCATACGTCGAATGCAAATTGATTCGCATTGCTTCCTGCGTTGATAGTGGTATTGTTGATGCTTATATTGCCACAATTGTTGCTTACTACGTATTGGGCATTTGTGTCTTCTACTGTCATATTATCTAATGTCAGGTTGCAGTAGTTCTGAATCATGATTTTGTTGTTGTCACTCTTCAGCGTTCCGTTCTTGAAAGTAACGTTTGAACCTTCGAGTAATTGACAGCTGTTCGTTTCGGTGCCGGTGGAACCTACGGTCGGGTCAGCAAGTGTAAGGATCTTGCCGCCTAAGTCCATCGTCAAGGTTTGTCCGCTTGTGGTCTTGAATCCCGGGCAGGTCTTGTCGGCGGTCAACTTTATGTTCACATTTGCATTTGTCTTCATGTACTTCAGCGCGCTTGGGTCGGAGAATGTACCGCCGGTAACGTTGATGACCGGTGTATAAGTGGTGCCTTCTGTGATGAGTGACTTTGCTTCGGCAATCAGTGTACCGCCTTTGATGTTTACTGTGGCAATGCCATATGCTCCACTTACGTTGATGGCGGCGCAGTCCAGTCCTCCGGTACCGTCGCCCCAGTTGCCGGTGCTGCCTGTGCCTTTACTGGTAATCAAGGCTGTGCCTTCCACGTTCAGAGTGCCTCGTTGGATGCATACACCTCCTGCGGCACCATAAACCTTGCCGCCACTGATGGTCGTTGTGCCGGATTGGGGCAGATAGACTGCATAGTCAGCAGTAGAAATGAGTTCTCCGTCTGTGATGTTGATGATGGAGTTCTGCGTCTTGTAATTGCCGTTGCCTGCCACTGCAAACCATCCGGCTTCTATCTTGCCGCCTGTCATGGTGAAGTCTCCACCGTCCGTCACTCCGACGCCATATTGGCCGTTACTGTTCGGAGTCTTTCTGACTGCACTGATGTTGCCGCTTTCCATGGTCATGGAGGCATCTTCACCGGCTATTTCAATCAGACTGCCATTATAAGAAGCCGCTGTATAATCCTGGCTGGCAACTATCTTGCCTTTCTTCTCGGTAGAGCTGTCCTTCAGTGTCATCTTGCCCAAGACGATGATTTTGCCTGTTGCGCTGTTGTCGGCAGTCAGTGTATATCCGTTCAAGTCAAGAACCACGGACTTTCCGGCGGGTACACTGACGCTTTGCCCTGTGATGTCGGCATCGGCGGACAATTTAAAATCTTCGCCGTTGGCGAAAGCGGCCTTTAGGACTGCCACGTCGGATTGAACTACAAATTTGCTGTCGATTGTTGCCGGAAGTGATGCTTCGGTTCCTTTTATTATATAGATTGTGGTATCGCCGGCATCGTGTACCAATTGTTCTACCTTTCCATATATCTTCAAGTTACCGCCTTTTACGGTCAGCTTCTTTACGGTGACGCCTGCATTGATAATCAATGTCTGCTGGGCGGTAGTGGCAGTCACTTCATTGTAAGTGGCTTTATTGCCTACTGCTGCCAATGTAACGGTGGTGCTTGGCATGGTGATGGCTACAGAAGGAGCTTCTTGCTCTGCATTGGTTTCCGGCACAGCCAAGGATACACTGTTGGTGGCAGTGGCGGCGGGAGCACCTATGCTGGTATTGGTCTTGTCGGTCAGCGTCAACGGAGCGGCAGTACTGGTCGTTGGGGCTGTATTGAACGCCAGGTTGATGTCCGAGTTCTGTAAAACCGGGATGGCGATGCCGTCGTTGCTGCCGGAAGTGGTATTGAAGCTGCCGCTGACTGCAATGTCGGTTACGGTTGCTGCTGTCGGTGCTTCTTGTGGGAGATTTTTTGAATCAGCTAAAGCTGTACTAAGCGCACTGGGGGTTGTAGCCTCTACCACAACGCAATCCAAAGGAGGTACTACCAATATGTCTCTTCTGCCTAGGATTTTGTCATTAAGCGTCTTGGTAAAATATACCTTGTCGCTTCCATTCGTCAGTTGGGCAGTGATGGAACTATAAGTACCTGTGGGCAAAGGAATGTAGAAGTTGCGAGACTTTATATCAGCTGAGGCTGTGAAGGAGGCGGTGATTTCCTTGCTTTCATCGCTCGTTACTGCCAGTATCGGGTCTGCTGCGGTTAAGTCTACCGTACAAGTACCTGCAATGTTATTGGAGGCAATAATCTTGAAAGTAGTGGCCTCTGCCGGAATCTTGTTGACGGTCAGTTTTATCATGGCTGCCATGTGCTTGAAGGACAGAGCGCTCAGATTGTCGGGATTTGTCACCTTGGCATACATCGGGCCATTGCTGCTGCCGTTATAATTTGTAAGCGTGGCAGGTAGAGTCATGGTCAATGTATTGCCGCTTACGCTCATGTTTTGTTGGTAAGGATAGATGGAGAATACAGCCGTTTCTCCGCTTGGCTTGCTGCCGTTGAAAGTGGCGGAAGTTTGACCAGCACCGCTTGCATATTCTAATTTTGTATTGCTATAATTACTTTCTGCATTACTACAGAACAACCCTAGGGCATCGGTATCTTGCCATAGAATCTTGTATTCATCGTTTACGGTAGTACGGGTGTCGGTACCTGCGCCTTCAAACGTTGCGTTAACGGTGATGTTTCCTTTCCGCCCGCTGTTTTCAAATTCCTCTTGGCTGCAACTGAATGCGGTCAAGGCAGCAGTTGCCATGCAGGCAACTTGCATAAGGTTTCTTAATTTCATCATAATGAAGTCCCCCTTAGTTTTCTACGGTTAAGATGTCATTGATTAGGTCTTCCAAGTCGCTGCTGGATGCCGAATTGTAGCAATGGGTAGAGGTGCTGCCCGAATAGGAGCGCGTAATGGGATGGTAAGGTTCGCCGCTTGTTGCAATGACTCCTTCATTCTCATAACTTCGATAGACGGAGTGATGTATGCTTCTCTACCGTCTGGTTTGTTCTGTTTCATATACACAAATTATTTAAAGGTTAAACAATAAAAAAAAACGTGAGTAACTATGTTTGTATATCCTTTATTCAGGCCTTCGCATTGCCCTTTCCCTGGATATACAACAGTCACTCACGTCGTTTGTGTATATACCATCCCCCTGATGGGAGAAAACCATATAAACATAGACGTGAGCATCCTTGTTGTTATCTTCAGGGAAATTTTCAAAGTTGCGAAGTTTGAATAAAGAAGATAATTTCAATAATGCTCTTACTAATATGTAAATAAACCCACTACGCTATAGCGAATTTGTGACAAAGATAATTGTTTTTTGTTTAAGTGTATCTATGTTTCTCTATTTTTTTTGGGAAAGGCTCACGTCTCTTTCATTTATAGGAGTTAGGAGAGTTATCACTTCTAACTCCCGATAACTCCTTCAAATATTTAGTAACTGTCTGCATTGTCTTTGAGGATGTTTTTCTGAGGAGCATAGCGGCTATGTGGCGAATAAAGAGAGGAAGACAGACCGAAAAGAAGCTGAATAAAATCTTTTTAAGCAAAATTAAAACAGAGATTTGATATACTTTAAACAGAACACCCTGCAAACTCCGGCTTACTCTGTCCGGCAGTTTGCAGGGTGTCTGCTTGGTTTTCTCACGTGTACGTAGCTCTTTACGCCACGAACGGAAGTCGATGCCATAGCAATTTTTCATAATAAGACTTTCCATATTTTTGCAAATGTCCATACTGCCTTTGGCTGAAACAATTTATATAAGTAATTGAAGTTTCGTAAGTGAGTATGCCTGCTGATAAATGGGAATTTATCGCACAGAGCGCGAAGCCTGCTCTCATAACCTATGGAGAGCACGAGTGAAAGCTTGTGGATTTTTATCTAAAACATAGGTATTCCTTTGCTCTTCTCCCTTTGTTTGTCTGCTGTGGCATAGGGAATTTATGACGCCTAACGGCCATGAACAACCCTGCTTTCGACCATAAAGCGATCGCTTGACGACCGTAAGCAGAGTTGTTCATGGCCGTTAGGCGTCACTAACTCCAAGGCTTTTACAGATGAAGTACGTAGCCCGCACCTATTGCGCACAAGGCGCAAACGTATTATACAACGGTGTAAAAGACATTAGAGTGCATTATTCATAGTCGGCCTTTGATTCCCGATAACTCCTACTATGCCCCTACAGTCCAACTCCATATCCGTTGACTTCACAGTAAGGACAAGCCCGAAAATGCAGGAAAACCGAACCTGCCGATTCATGTAATCTGCATGCTGTATTATGGTAGGGGATAGCAGCTTACTGCAAAACTCAAGCGTTTCAGGCAGGTGGAAGCAAATTTTGCTTCCACCTTTTCAGGTTGCTTCCACCGCAGGGCAAATGCCGATGGACAGGGGGATGCAGGAGGTGGGTGGAAGTGTGGAAGCAAAGTGATGGA
>OIDP01000322.1_pt1 | contig 23593 bp, 28 predicted proteins | sample 1581591 | NCBI WGS metagenome assembly OIDP01 (sample SAMEA3882552, study PRJEB24775) | human gut metagenome | biome: human-associated habitat; feature: intestine environment; material: feces | place: Netherlands | collected 2009/2010 | reverse complement strand
CTTGGGGGCGCTGCCCTCAACAAGCAAGCGGAGAGGAAAATCACGGAGGGATTTTGAGCTCTGCGGGTCGGTGTGTATTAACACCGGCATTGCTTGCCACTTTTGCCACTTTTGTTCGCAAACAATATCCGTATCCTTTACACGATGATTTACTTTTATTATCATAGTCGTAATAAGTATATAAACTACTTACATATAAGCACCTAAAATATGAAAGGGCTGATAAAATGATGACCTTTGAAAAGGTTTTAGAAGTATTCAACGATTACCTAAATAAAGATAGTGTTTTGGAGGTGGTGAACACTAAGCGAGGATACACCGTTATGATTTGGGATGAAAAAGATGAGCAATGGTTTGGTGTGGAACATTGCAAAGCCCCCGAGCTTTTACGGGATGCCTTACTTGATGGCTATCGTGATTTTTTAGAGCAACAACTTACTCATAACCGCAGGAGTTTAACCGAAACAGAAATCTTAGATATTCAAAACCGATGTGAACAGCTTTATGATTTGTGTGGAGAATAAAAAAATAACCTAAAAAGTGCGATAGCCTGTGTAGGTGTCGCACTTTTTTCAGTTGGCTTGGCTTACGAAAACAGCGTTAATTATTCCGCAGTTTCTCTTGCCTTTTTCAAGCCTTGAGCCGTAGCTTCCATCACGATAAGCTCCTTTTCTTCCATATCATTCAACAGTACATCAACTTGTTTGCGGCGATTGTTGTCGCCATCTTCATTGCATGGAAAAAAGAACTGGTCTACAGAGATGTCAAGCAAGGTAGTAATGAGATAAAATTTGTTAAGCCTTGGGTGCTGCCCCCTGTTCTCTATATACATAATAGAGCGTGGCGTAAGGTCTACCAGTTGGGCAAGATATTCCTGTGTCCACCCTTTTGCTTCCCGAGCTTTTTTTATCGCTATACCTAACGGCTTAAAATCAAGTTTTCTTTCATCTTGGTACATTTTAATATCATCCTATATCATTGTACATTTCGGGTGATGATATTTGAACGAAGTATGATTTTATGTTTAGTAGTGTATAATTTCGTATTAGTGGAGAGAAACTTGCTATTATTCGTCATTCCGTATATAATAATTATATACTCTTTGCGAAAGGAAGTTGATATTATGAATTACATTTCTGTGAAAGCCGCTTCTGAAAAATGGGGCATATCGGAAAGACGGATACAAAAATTATGTGAGGAAAATCGCATTGACGGAACTGAAAAATTTGGTCGTGCATGGATGATACCAAAAGATGCAGAAAAACCCGTTGATGGACGTATGAAAACAAGGAACAAACAGGAGGAGAATCATGGAATTTAATGAAAAGCTACAACAGCTTAGGACTGGAAAGAACTTAACGCAGGAACAACTTGCGGAGCAATTATATGTATCAAGAACAGCCATTTCAAAATGGGAAAGCGGCAAGGGTTACCCTAACATTGAGTCGCTCAAGTGTATTTCTAAATTCTTTTCTGTGACCATAGATGAACTGCTATCGGGCGAAGAACTGATTACACTTGCCGAAACTGAAAATCGTTCCAACTTGAAAAAAATTTACAGTTTCATTTATGGAATATTAGATATGATGGCGGTTACTTTTATACTTTTGCCGTTGTATGGTAACCTTGTTGACGGATATATTTATTCTGTCAATCTACTTTCATTTACAGACACTACCCCAATATATCTTGCAATCTATTGGATTGTTTTTATTGTTTTGATTGCACTTGGGATAGCGAAACTGATGTGTGTTTGTTTTGAAAAGGAATCATGGAGCAACATAATCACAAAATGCTCTCTCGTGCTGAGTACGCTTTTTATCTGCTTCTTCGCTGCGGCAAGACAACCCTATGTAACCGCCCTTATGTTTCTGCTATTTGTTGCTAAAATATTTGTCTGGATAAAGCAAACCCAAACAAAGTAAAATGCCATAAACCCTTTAAAATAGGCTCTGACACGATAAGTGTCGGAGCTTTTTTCGTGCTGACATCTATTGTGTCGGCATTGTGACGGTAGATTTCTTGGCTTCTATGCAATACTCGTGGATAATAAGATTGTGGTCAGCGAAAACAAGAACAGCAACCCACGGAAAGGAGAATCAAATATGGATTATATCATTGAAACAGAAAATCTTACGAAGCGATACGGAACAGCCACCGTTGTCGATAAGGTAAATCTTCATGTGCCAAAGGGCAAAATTTATGGTTTGCTCGGCAGAAACGGAGCAGGCAAAACCACAGCAATGAAAATGATGTTGCAGCTTGCTTTCCCAACGGAGGGAACGGTACGCTTGTTTGGCACAAACTATAAGGAAAATATCCATACCCTTTATAGCAAAGTAGGCTCTATTATCGAAACACCGGGATTTTACAGTAATTTAACAGGGTATGAGAATTTGCAAATTCTCGCTAAACTGCGAGGGGGAGTATCTAAAAGTGGAGTAGAAAAAGCTCTTGAAGTTGTGGGGCTGCATAAGGAGAAAAGAAAAGTCTTTTCCGATTATTCCCTCGGAATGAAGCAACGGCTTGGTATTGCCGCCGCCATTATGCACGAGCCGGAGCTTTTAATACTTGACGAACCGATTAACGGACTTGACCCCATTGGAATAGTTGAAATACGCTCATTTTTATCTGAACTTAGTCACAATCATGGCATTACCATTTTTATCTCAAGCCATGTTTTAAGCGAGATTGAACAGATAGCAGATATTATCGGCGTTATGCACGAGGGGCATTTAGTAGAGGAAGTGAATATATCCGAGCTTCACAAAAGGAATCGAAAATACATTCAATTTGATTTATCTGACAGTGAGATAGCCGGAAAGATTTTAGAAAACCACTACCACATGACGGATTTTACAGTGCAGGACGGTACGGTGAGAATTTATGACTTTAGCCAAAGTGTTGGAGAAATCAATCGAGAATTTGCACGAAATGGACTGCTCGTGACAAGGATAAATGATAGTGAGGAAAACTTAGAGGACTACTTTTCTAAACTGATTGGAGGTGGCGGTATTGCTTAATCTTATTTCTTGTGAATTATTAAAACTAAAGCGTTCAAAAATGGTGCTAATTAGTGTGGCAGGGGTATTATCTACCCCACTTTTGATGTTAATAGAAGCCTTGCAAACACATTTTGATAAGCCGGAGATTATCTTTACCTTGTCTGACATATACAGCGACAGTGTACTGTATATCATGCTGCTGGTAAACATTATGATATATGTGGCAATTGCAGCTTACTTGTTTAGCAGAGAGTACACAGAAAGCACCCTCAAAACCATATTGCCCATACCCATTTCAAGGACAAAACTATTAATTGGAAAATTTTGCACCCTGCTTCTTTGGATTGTTATGCTAACCCTTGTAACATGGGCAGGTATATTTATCGTTTGTGGGCTATATGACGCTGTCTTTACATTGGAGGGATATAGCTTACTAGTGGCAATAGTATGGCTCCCCAAGTTTTTGTTTGGCAGTATCCTGATGTTTTTAACAGTTTCTCCTTTTGTGTTTGTTGCTATGAAAACAAAAGGATTTGTCGCCCCGATGATTGGCTCTGCCGTGATTGTCATGGGAAGTGCCGCACTTTCAAATCAAGAATGGGGAGCGTTGTATCCGTGGACAGCCACCTATTTCTTGGTGCAGGGTAAACTTCAGAGTACCGGCTATCCTACACTGCTGTCTGTATCTATTATTATTCTTGTATCAGCAGTTGGTTTTCTTATGACCTTTCATCATTTTAAAAAGGAGGATTTGAAATAATGGTACTTGATTTTATAGAAATTTTAAAAGTTATTTTTCTTGGAATTGTTGAGGGTATTACTGAGTGGCTACCTATCAGCAGCACAGGACATATGATTCTTGTGGACGAATTTATCACACTTAATATGAGCGAAGCATTTAAAGAAATGTTTTTTGTTGTTATTCAACTTGGAGCTATACTCGCAGTGGTTGTAATGTTTTGGAACAAGATGTTTCCCTTTCAATTTAAGAACAAAGCACAGTCAATTGTTAAAAAGGATACTTTCTCGTTGTGGTTCAAGGTTGCGGTAGCTTGTGTACCGTCAGCTATTATGGGGATTCTATTTGATGATTATTTGGATGCTTACCTCCAAACCCCCATTGTGATTTCAATCATGTTAATCTTTTATGGTTTGTTATTCATTCTCATAGAAAATTGGAATAAAAAGCGTACTCCTACTACTATGGCACTTTCTGACATCAGCTATAAAACAGCAATCTTGATAGGGGCATTTCAAGTGTTATCACTTATACCCGGCACATCACGGTCGGGAGCAACGATTATAGGTGCTTTACTCATAGGAGTTTCACGAGTGGCAGCAGCAGAGTTTACTTTTTTCCTCGCAGTACCTACTATGCTTGGAGCAAGTGCTTTTAAGCTGTTAAAATTCGGGTTTGAATTTACAAGTGCAGAACTGCTCGCTCTTGTTCTCGGTATGGCTGTGGCATTTGCGGTATCTGTCTTAGTAATTAAATTCCTAATGAACTTTATCAAAAAACATGATTTTAAGGTGTTTGGTTGGTATCGAATTGTGCTTGGTATACTTGTTGTACTTATAAAATCTTAATAATGCGTTTTCTTTGTGCGCGAATAAAAATGCCAGTTGGTCCTTAAGATCAGCTGGCATTTTTGTTTCTGGGGATGGAAAACAACCCAGAGATTCTCGTTGTCGATCTCCTCCTGATTTTAGTTTGCATGGTGAATTTTGCAAATTGAATCTACAGGAGGTTAATAATGGGATTTAATTATGGATATGAGAAAAAGAAGTTTGATAGTAGATGGAAGCGTTTAGAAGTTGAGTATTGTGATGCAGGGATGAGCGAAGAACAGATTGCTGCCATGAAAGAATATGACTGGGCATGGTTTTGCAGTCAAAGGGTTTTTCAAAACCATACGCAACCAATACCTTGTGAACAATATGATGAAGTATGTGGTCAATCACAGCTGTTCCGAAAGTTTGCATCGTTATCTTATCAATGGGATGTTGATAAGATTGATCAAACGCGATATGGATGGTTGGCTTCGGTGGAAAACGAACAACTACTGTTGAGATTGAAGAAGCTGTCGAAGAAAGATTTGGAGCTATTGACATTACTTTTTGTGGATGGTTATCGTCAAATTGATGTAGCACGTCTTTGGCATTGTTCCAGAAGTGCTGTTGCACAAAGATTTAAAAAAATAAAAAAATTTTTGAATAACACTTAACAAATGAAGCGTATCAGTGCCTACCCATTGAGGGAAGAACATTCTCCCAATGTGGAGCTTGACAATTTCATAGACGGCATTTCCGGTACATAACCTATGTACGAGCGAATCAGGCACGCCGCGAAGATGGACAGCCCCAGGAGGTGATGAATAGGACTGTTCCGAGCGATCCACGTCAGCCTGATACCCGAAAGTGGCATTTCAGGGCGCGATGACTGCATAGGGGTTAAAGATACTTCCTCACGGCCTCCTAAAGACTTGGGGGGAACCCTGCGGCGCACGAGTAAAACGACGCTGCGGAGTTATGACAGCCGCGCTAGCGGAGACCAGGAATATCCCTATCGTCAGGGGTGCGTGGCAAATGTGGCGAGTAAATTTTTCAAAGTCAGATACCATGCGCTGGCAGCTTCGGTTGCCAGCGCATTCATGTGATTTTGAAAGCAACAACCACATCTTTGACAGAAAGGGGGACCACCTATGGAAAAATTGATTTCGCGGAAAGAGGCTGCCAAATTACTGGGGATTAGCATTGCCACTTTGGATGCAGCTCGAAACAGTGGGCTAATTTCCTATGTTCAGTATGTGCAAAATGGTTGCGTGTACTTTACAGATGCTGGCCTTCAGGAGTATATCGCAAAATGCACCCATCGTGCAAAGCCAGTGGAAAAAAGCGCTACATACCGCAAGCTGCGAAGTGTCCGAGCTTGAGCTGTTCCGTATCCTTGCTGGAACCTAATATGTCTGATAAAACAAAGGTACAGCGCTGGACATTATTCTTAGGAGGTGACGGAATTGGCAAAAAGAAAAAGGGCAATTCCTCAATATGGTACGGTCGTGCTTAACGGCATTGAATATTATAGAACCAGAGTCGAAGATTCGGATGGAAACAGAGTGGCGCTTTATGCAAAGACGCCCGAAAAGCTTTATGACAAGGAACTGGAGGCGTTAGAGCAGATTGACAGTACTACGTTTCGTCGAAGATCGCCTACGGTTGCTGAGTACTGTGAGAAGTGGCTGCTGATGCAGTCCGTCCATGTTCGGGCCACCACCTTGACAGATTATACCTCTAAGGTGCGGCGGCACATTATTGGAGGGCTGGGAGACAAGAGAATGGCTGATGTATCCCTGGATGACATCCAACTTGCCCTCGTACCTGTTTCCAAGAAGTCGGCTTCGGTTTATAAGTCTGTGGTGATTCTCTGCAAGTCCATTTTCCGGGCGGCCAAGGAGAGCCATGTGATTGACGAGGACCCGACCATATACCTGGATGCAAAGGGAGGAGTTCCCCAGGAAGAAAGACAGGCATTGACGGATGAACAGGTTGAGCGGCTTTTGGACACGATCCGGGATTTGCCGCCCTATGTATTTGTGATGATCGGTTTATATGCCGGTCTGCGCCGGGAAGAAATCCTGGCGCTGCAATGGGATTCTGTGTATCTGGATGCAGAGGCTCCGTACTTAACGGTACGGCGGGCATGGCACACAGAACATAACAGGCCGGTCATTCTTACCGAGCTAAAGACCAAAGCGGCACAAAGAAACATTCCTCTCCCGGTCTGTCTGGTTGAATGTCTGAAAGATGCAAAGAAAAAATCCACTTCGGATTATGTGATTGCCAATCGGGACGGTGATCCGCTATCCTATACACAGTTTAAGCGGCTGTGGCAGTATATTGTGACGCGGACTGCAAAGCCGAGAATGGCCAGAAAACTTGTGGACGGAAAGTATGTAAAATATATGCTTTACCCGAAACTTGGAGAAAAAGCCAGGAATAACGGCCATGTGGTATATAGCCTGGATTTTGAAGTGACACCGCATCAGCTGCGGCACACCTACATCACCAATCTGATTCATTCTTCGGTGGACCCCAAAACGGTACAATATTTGGCGGGCCATGAAAGCAGCAAAATCACGATGGACATTTACGCAAAGGTCAAATACAACAGGCCGGATGATCTTGTCAAAGCAATGGGCTGTGCCTTTGACTTATGGGACGCTGTGTAAGTTCCGAACAATTCAGAAAATGAAGTAAGAGCGAGACAAGGATGTCTCGCTCTTAGTTTTTCCTTGGCCGTATCTTTGATTCAATTTGAAATCTCTGATAAAAAGGAGGTGTAGATACATCACCACGCGAGAAAGGAAATTAATTATGGCAAAGAAGAAAAAAAACATACCTCAATATGGAACCGTCACACGAAAGGGTGTCCTGTATTACAGAACCCGGATTCTGGACGCAGACGGCAAGCAGGTGAGCTTGTATGGGACTACCTGCGAGGAACTGTACGATAAAGAGCAGGAGGCGAGACGCCAGGTAGCGGAGATCATCTTCCACCGGGAGCATCCTACTGTGGCCGAGTATTGTGAGAAGTGGCTGTTGATGCAATCCGCAAAAGTGTCGCCGGCTACACTGAAGGGCTACGCCTCCAATATGAAGAACTACATTATCAAGCCTTTGGGAGATATGTATATGGAGGAAGTAACAGCGGATGATATTCGTCTGGCGCTGATCCCATTGTCCAATAAGTCCGAGAGCCTGCACAATACGGTGAATATGCTCCTCAAGTGCATTTTTTACTCGGCAGAGCGGAGCCAGTTGCTGGAATACAATCCGTGTGAGGGGATTTCGGCAAAAGGAGGGAAACCGACCCAAAAGAAAGATTCGCTGACAGACCAGCAGGTGGAAGTGCTGCTGGAAACCGTCAAAGGACTTCCGCCGTATCTGTTTACCATGATCGGCTTATATGCCGGTCTGCGCCGAGAAGAAGCTCTCGCCTTGCAATGGGATTGTGTGTTCCTCGATGCACCCACTCCATATATCTCTGTGCGGCGCGCATGGCGATCAGAGCATAACAGACCGGTTATCTCTACAACGCTTAAGACGAAAGCAGCAAGAAGGGATATTCCCATTCCCAAATGCCTTGTGAATTGTCTGCGGGAAGCCAAGGCTGCCTCCAAATCGGAATATGTGATTGCCGATAGTGAGGGACAGCCCTTGTCATATTCGCAGTTCAAACGTGTCTGGCAGTACATCGTTGTTCGGTCTACCAAGGAGCGTACCTATTATAAGTATGTGAACGGACAGAGCATCAAGTACACTGTTCAGCCGAGTCTGGGAGGACATCAGAAAAACAATCCCAACATTGTGTATAGCCTGGACTTCGATGTGACACCGCACCTGCTGCGGCATACCTACATCACCAATCTTCTGTATGCAGGTGTTGACCCCAAGACGGTCCAGTACCTTGCCGGACATGAGAACAGCAAGACAACTATGGACATCTATGCAAGAGTAAAGTATAATAAACCAGAACAGCTATTCGATGTAGTAAATTCTGCATTTCATCAAGCTGTCCCCTCGTAAAAGTGGCCTGTTTTTTGGTTAAGGAATAGGACAACCGAGGGGCCGAGGCTCAAAAAAGCCCGGAATATCAAGGAAAATCATCGCTCAGACGATTGAAGTACGGTCTCAAGGCAGCTCGTCGCGCGCCTCAGTTCAGCAAGAGATAATCTGCTGTTCAAACCGTATCAAAATGGTTCAAAAACCCCGGAAAATCAAGGTTTTCCGGGCTTTTGCTATATCTAAACGGGCTGATATGGTTTGACCAAATTTGGCAAAACGAGAGCCGATTTCATCCAATTTTTAGTGGTCCGCAAGTGGTTAACTGGCCAAAAAGAGGGCGAAAAGAGGGGGAAGTGGTTCCCAAAGTGGTTAACCGAGAGCCGATTTTTGGGGTGCTTTTCAGTCCTCCTTTCCCTCGTTTTTGGCTGTGGCAGTTTGGCATAGTTTGAGCTAATTTGAATAATTGAATATGAATTTGATGTAGCACACAGTATAAATGCTGGGTGCTTTTTTCATTTCAGGAACTCGTATTCCGGCGATAGAAAGAGCCGTCACTTCACTGTTAATTTTGAAGTGGCGGCTTTTTCTATTTCCAGAAGCAACAGCAATAATTAGAAATGAGGTGAAGTCAATGAACACGCAAATCATCGCCATTGCCAACCAGAAAGGCGGCGTTGGCAAGACAACGACCTGTGCCAACTTGGGAATCGGGCTGGCGCAGGCCGGAAAGAAAGTCCTTCTGATCGACGGGGACCCACAAGGGAGCCTGACAATCAGCCTGGGAAATCCGCAACCGGACAAGTTGCCATTTACATTGTCCGATGCAATGGGCAAAATTCTGATGGATCAGCCTATACGCACTGGAGAAGGTATTCTGCATCATGCGGAAGGCGTTGACCTGATGCCTGCGGACATCCAGTTATCCGGTATGGAGGTATCCCTGGTAAATGCCATGAGCCGTGAGACTATCTTGCGGCAATATCTGGACACGCTGAAGGGGCAATACTCCCATATCCTCATCGACTGTCAGCCCTCCCTGGGGATGCTCACGGTCAATGCGCTGGCCGCTGCGAACAGGATCATCATTCCCGTTCAGGCGGAGTATCTGCCCGCCAAAGGGCTGGAACAGCTGCTCTCCACGGTAAACAAGGTAAAGCGGCAGATCAACCCCAAGCTCCAGATAGACGGTATCCTGCTGACGATGGTGGACAGCCGAACCAACTTTGCCAAAGAGATCTCCGCGCTCCTGCGGGAAACCTATGGCAGCAAGATCAAAGTATTCGGCACAGAGATCCCCCACTCTGTCCGGGCAAAGGAAATTAGCGCAGAGGGAAAAAGTATTTTCGCCCATGACCCTGGCGGCAAAGTGGCAGAGGGGTATCGAAATCTGACGAAGGAGGTGTTGAAACTTGAAAAGCAGCGCGAAAAAAATAGAGCTGGCCTCGGTAGATGATCTGTTCTCCACCGAAGAAGACCGTCAAGATGCAAAGCTGGAAAAGATTCAGGAGATTCCGCTGTCTGAATTGCATCCCTTTAAGAACCACCCATTCAAAGTCAAGGATGACGAAGCCATGATGGAGACCGCTGACAGTATCAAGCAGTATGGCGTTCTGGTTCCGGCGATTGCTCGACCGGACCCGGAGGGTGGTTATGAGCTGGTAGCCGGACACAGGCGGCACAGAGCCAGTGAACTGGCAGACAAGGAGACCATGCCAGTCATTGTTCGGGATTTGGATGATGATGCCGCCACGATCATTATGGTTGACAGCAATTTGCAACGAGAAAGCTTGCTCCCAAGTGAAAGAGCCTTTGCCTACAAGATGAAGCTGGACGCCATGAAACATCAGGGAGAGCGAGTTGATTTAACTTCGTCCCAAGTTGGGACGAAGTTGAGAGCCGATGAAATATTGGCTCAGCAGGCTGGTTCAAGCAGAAATCAAATTCAGCGCTATATCCGTCTGACAGAGTTGATTCCCGAACTGCTGGACATGGTGGATGAAAAGAAGATTGCCCTGAACCCTGCCTATGAGCTGTCCTTTCTCAAAAAGGAGGAACAGGTAGACCTGCTGGACGCGATGGACAGCGAACAGGCTACCCCTTCTCTTTCTCAAGCCCAGCGGCTCAAGAAATACAGTCAGGAGGGGCATCTGACCCTCGATATGATGCGTGTCATCATGGGTGAGGAAAAGAAAAGCGATCTGGACCGAGTGACATTTACCTCTGACACCTTGCGGAAGTATTTCCCTAAAAGCTATACGCCCCAGCGGATGCAGGAAACCATCATCAAGCTGCTGGAGGCATGGCAGAAAAAGCGTCAGAGAGACCAGGAACGATGAAAGGAGCCGCCTATGAGGGATATTTCAGCCCGTGAGCTGAAAGGACACAACATTCTCGCCGTAGAGAGGTTTTGGGATGACACACGCTGGATGATTGAGTTTTCCGTCCTGCGTCCCAGCGCAGCTTACGGCAGTCCCGGAGAGGAAATGCGGCTGTTTTTGACCGAGGACGGGTATCAGGCCGCTCTGCAAAGCCAGCAGCGCCGGGAGATCAAGATCAAGCGTTACGCTCGTGTGATTGAGGGACATATCCTCGATTTCAAACCGGGAAAACGCCGCCGCTCATAAACCCATACAACGAAAGGAAAGGAATGACTATGTGTACGGTAAAGGAAATTCAAGAAGCAATCCGGGAAGATTGCAAATCTCAGCATGACATGGATACAACGGATAATGGCCGTTTTTCGCATTGAACGGACCCGTGATTATACCGTGATGAGCAATCATCATTTACGAAATGCAAACCTGTCGTTAAAAGCCAAGGGGCTGCTTTCCATGATGCTGTCTTTGCCAGAGGACTGGAATTACACCACCCGTGGTCTTGCAAAGATCTGTAAGGAGGGCGTGGATGCCATAGGCGCTGCGTTGCGGGAATTGGAGGCTGCCGGTTACATTGTGCGGCACAAGCTGCGTGACCGGCAGGGACGCATCAGCGATACAGAGTATGTCATATACGAGCAGCCACAGCTTAGAAAACCGGATACGGATTCACCAGATACGGAAAACCCGTATATGGATAAACCGGATACGGAAAAGCCCGCAGAATTAAATATAGAGAAATCAAATACAGAAAAAACAATTACTTATGGATCAAGTACCGATTCCATTCCCTTCCGGGAAACAGCGGCGGCAAGACCGCCGGAACGGAAAGGAAGGGATGCGATGTCTGTCACAGAGATAGAAAATTATCGGGAATTGATTTTGGAGAATATCGAGTATGACTGTCTGAAGCGGCGTTATCCGCTCTACCGGGATGACCTAAATGAGATCGTAGAGCTGTTGGTAGAAACGGTCTGTGCCAAACGAAAGACCACCCGAATCTCTGGGGCAGACTTCCCTCACGAGATCGTGCGTTCCCGCTTTTTGAAGTTGGATAGCTCCCACATCGAGTTTGTCATGGACTGTCTGCAAAAGAACACCACCCAGGTACGCAACATGAAGCAGTACCTGCTTGCGGTGCTGTTCAATGCGCCTACCACCATGAATAATCACTTCACTTCATTGGTCAACCACGATATGCACGCAGGCGGCTGGTAAAGGCCGCCTTTTATCATGCCAAAGGAGGCACGACATGAACCAGATGGAAATTTTCAAAAACCCGGAGTTTGGCAGTATCCGGGTCATCGAAGAAAACGGCAAATACCTGTTCTGCGGAACGGATGTGGCCGCTGGGGTACAGCAATTCCCGCGATGCAATTATCCGCCATTGTAGGTATGTCGTGAAACGCGACGCACCTCACCCACAAAGCCCCGACCGCAAAATCAGTATGACTTTTATCCCCGAAGGCGATTTGTACCGCCTGATTGTTCACAGCAAATTGCCATCGGCAGAACAGTTTGAACAGTGGGTATTCGATGAGGTTCTGCCTACCATTCGCAAGCACGGGGCCTATCTCACAAGAGAGAAGCTTTGGGAGGTAGCTACTTCCCCGGAGGCTCTGATGAAGCTCTGCTCAGACTTGTTGGCTGAGCGTGAAGCAAATATTTCTCTGCGTAAGGAAAATGCACAGCTGGAGGGCAAAGCCGCTTTCTATGACCTGTTCATCGACTTAAAGCACAGCACCAATCTCAGGACTACCGCCAAAGAGTTGGATGTCCCGGAGCGCCGGTTTGTTCGGTTTCTGATAGAACGACGGTTTGTGTACCGCACAGCATCCGGCAATGTGCTGCCCTATGCCAATGTGAAAAATACGGGGCTGTTCTGTGTGAAAGACTACTGCAATCACGGGCATACCGGCTCCTACACGCTGGTTACGCCAAAGGGAAAGCTCTACTTTGCTCAGCTGCGGGAGATGATCTTGCTGGTCTCATAAGAACGGAAAGGAAGTGGGTTTTATGCAGGAAGGCAAAACAATCGGTCAGCTGATGGAGGAAATGCGCCAGAAAGCCGGGGCGCAGAACTACCACGGCCATGACTACATGGATCTCCAGCGATTTGCGGAGAACACCCGGCACATGATTATTTTTGATGTGCTGACCGATGACTCCCCGGTGGGCTGGAAAGGAGAACGAACCCGCCTGTTTTTGTCAGAGATAGGCTATGAAAAAGCTCTGGACAGTCAGGCAAAGGGGCAGATCAAGATTCTCAGCCATGCAAAGGTCAGAAATGGAGATTTGTTTTATGACCACAAAGAACAGATACGATAGGAGGAATCCGATATGAATGAGGAAAAGAAAGTACCCTTTAAGTGGGAATATGGGGAAGAAACCATATCGCTGCAACTTGGAATGTATGCGAATAATCAGCGGCTTTATATCGGCATGATTACCCATACAGAAGATGGAGCAGAGCCGTTTGCAGATATGACGGTGAACCTTCCGGGGTATTCCCTGGACCCCGGAGAGGCGTTTATTTCCGGTGACATCAGCAAGGACCTGCTGCGATTCATCAAAGAGAACAAATTGGGGAAGGTGCTTCCCTATCAGGTGCAGTCCGGTTATGGAAAATATTCTGCCGTTGCCTTTGATCTGGAGAAGTTGAAGGCATTTGACCCCAAAGGTGTGGCAGAGTTTCGGAAAGAGTGGAATCTGCCGGATAAGAAGCCGGTAAAGAAAAAGAACCGCGGGATGGAGCGATGAAGAAATATTTTCTCCGGCGGCTGGTGGTTCCGCCTTAGAAATAAATGCACCACCCCTGCACATTTTGTGGAAAGGAGGCGATGAAAATGCAGGAAGAAGTGGAAAACAGGACTTTAACGCTGGTTGTCAGTGGAACAAAGTTCACCGGCAGGCTGCTCAAAGCCGCCATCAGCAAGTACATGGCCCACTGCAAGGAAAAGAAGCTGCAAAAGCAGAGAAGCCGTGACGCTCCTGTGACACCTCACGGCAAACAGACCGTCAAGCAGCTCATTGGTCAGAATCAGGGGATCTCCAATATTGAGATCACAGATCCCTCCATCAAGGAATTTGAGAAGATCGCCCGGAAATATGGTGTGGACTATGCGGTGAAGAAAGACCGCAGTAGCTCCCCACCCAAGTACCTGATCTTTTTCAAGGGTCGGGACGCGGATGCCCTGACCGCTGCTTTTACCGAGTACACCGGGAAAAAGGTCAGGAAGGCGGAGAAATCCGAGCGCCCGTCCGTGCTGGCAAAGCTGAGCCAGTTCAAAGAACTGGTAAAACACGCCGTCGTGGACCGGAACAAGCGGAAGGAGCTGGAACGATGAAAAAGCAGCTGAACATCAAAAAGCTCATTTTGCTGAATCTGCCGTATATCCTGATGGGGCTTTTCTCCACCAACTTCGGTGAAGCGTGGCGGATGGCCGTGGGTGCGGACGCTTCGGCAAAAATGCTTTCGTTCTTCTCCACGCTGCCGGTGGCGCTGGCCAGCTGGTGGCCCAGCCTGCACCCTTTGGACCTGCTGGTGGGGCTGTGCTGCGGCGCTGGCCTGCGATTGGCCGTGTATCTCAAAAGCAAGAACGCCAAGAAGTACCGGCACGGTATGGAGTATGGCAGCGCCCGCTGGAGTGCATAATCTTAAGTGTAAAGAACTCTACATGGACGCACAGGAGGATATGCACATGAATGATTACAACAAAATCACAGCCCTTTACTCCCGCCTTTCCGTAGGCGACGAGGACAGGGACGGCGGCGAAAGCAACTCCATACAGAACCAGAAGAAGTTTTTGGAAAGCTACGCCAGACAGCTAAAATTGACGAATATCCGGCACTACATTGACGACGATGAAAGCGGCAGATTTTTCGACCGCTCCGCCTACTCCCGCATGATAGAGGACGTAGAAAACGGTAAAATCGGCGTGTGTATTATGAAAGACATGACCCGCTGGGGGCGCGACTATCTCCAAGTCGGCAACGCTATGGAGATATTCAGACGGAACAATGTGCGCTTTATCGCGGTCAACAACGGGATAGACAGCGAGAAGCCCGACACATTGGAGTTTGCGCCCTTTATCAACATCATGTCGGAGTGGTACGCAAAGGACATCAGCAAGAAAGTAAAGACCGGCATTAAGACGAAGGGCATGAGTGGAAAGCCGATTGCCACCGAAGCTCTCTATGGCTATGTCAAATCCCCGGACAACAAGGATTTTTGGATAATCGACGAGGAAGCCGCCGGAGTTGTCCGTTTGATTTTTCGCCTGTTTCTGGACGGGAAAAACCGCAACCAAATCGCCGTATATCTGACGCAGGCGCAAATCCCAACGCCCACATTCTACATGAAAGAGCGCGGGCGGGGAACGTGCAAAAACAGGGCGCTCAATGAGGATAACCGTTACAAGTGGAACAAAGCCACTTTGACCCATATCCTTACACGGCAGGAGTATTGCGGCGATGTAGTCAACTTCAAGACTACAAAGCATTTCCGGGACAAGCGGAACCACTATGTAGACCGGAGCCAATGGCAGATAACCGAAAATGTGCATGAGCCGATTATTGACCGCGCCGACTTTGAAACCGCACAGCGGATTTTGGAAAACGCGCCCGTCAGACGCCCCAACGGGGACGGGGAAATCCACCCTTTGTCGGGCTTGCTTTTCTGTAAGGATTGCGGCGCAAAAATGCACATCCGCATAGATTACAGAAACGGCGGCAAGCGGCACGTTGCCTATTGCAGCGAGTACCACAAGGGGAAAGCCAAAAACCCCAAGTGCCATTCCCCACACATCATTGACGCTGACTTGCTTATGCAGACCGTCGCGGAAGTGCTGAAGAAAATCGAGGACTACTCTATCAGCAACCGGGCGGAGTTTGAAGCCTTAGTGAAAAAGAACCTTGCCATGCAGCAGACCGACCAGACCAAAAAGCAGCAGAAGCGTATCCCACAAATCACGACGCGCCTTGAACAGATCGACAAGGTGCTGAATAAGCTCTATGAGGACAACGCCCTCGGCACTATCCCGCAAGACCGCTATGAGCAAATGTCGCAGAAGTATTCAGAAGAATACTACGCATTGAAAACGGAGCTTTCCATACTCCAAGAGCAGCTATCCGCTTATGAGAACGCGGGAGGACGGGCGCAGAAGTTTTTGAAGCTGACGGAACGCCATGCCGCCTTTACCGACCTGACCCCCGCCATTCTCAACGAGTTTATCAGCAGGATTGAAGTGCATGAGCGCGACCAGAAAAGGGCGAGATACGCAATCCAGCACATCAGCATATATTTCAACTATATCGGCAAATTTGAGAACGAAGTGACACAGCTTACAGAGCCAACGGAGCAGGAAATCCGGCAAATGCGGGAGGAAATCGAAGAAGCCAAAAAGGAAAAGAGCCGCGCCTACCACCGGCAGTATTCAAGGGAGTACCGGGCGCGAAACCTTGAAAAGCAGCGGGAGTATGACCGTATCAAGGCGCGGGAATACCGGGCAAGGAGAAAGGCGCAGACCGCCGCCGCACAGCCCGCACAGTAAAACAGAATAACCGACAACCAAGAGGGATTTTCCGGCTACGGGAAGTCCCTCTTTTGTGCCCGGAGAAAGGAGCTGCCTATGGCAGAACAGACCCCCGACAGTATCATCACGACGCAGAGAAACGGGCAGACTATTGTTGCGGAGTTATTTTTCAATCACAGCAGCACAGAAACATTCCGCGACAAGCTGCTCAAGACGATACTTGCCGACAGTTCGTGTTTATCTGCGTCTGACGGTCAAGAGCCGGAAAAATCGGAAATCTTGCGATAACAGCCGCCCCGACGATACATTCCCCGTCCGGGCGGTTTTTATCGTCAAAAACGCCGTTTTCTCCAAGTCAAGAGCCGGAGAAAACACCCGAAAAATGCCCCTATTGCGTAACAGGGGCACAGAAAGGAGTTTGCATGAGAACAGGGCTTACCAAGCAGGAAAAGACCACCGATATTTGGTTTGACGAGAAAGACCCCCTTATCCATATCCGCACCCACAACACCGCCTTGAAAAAGCGTCTGCTTGCATACAGCCGCCGTTATCCGGCGATCTGCCAGCAGACTGACGCAGACCCGGAAACGGGCTGCATGGAGTTTGACATTGAGAAAGGCCGCTTCTCTTTCCGTCTGACCGCCCCATACAGCGAGGAACGGCGGGAAGCGGCGCGGCGGTATGCCAGAGAGAGCAACGTCGCCGACAGGCTGAAATTGTGGGTTTGTCAAACATATGTTACACCCTCCTTAATAAATTCCTTCAGGACAGTCTGTGGGGATTTCCAACCCAGAGGTCTCATAGGGAACAGATTATAGTCCCTACGGTTATAGACTTGGAGCTGCCTGGAAAAGTCCTCAAAGGAATAAAAGGTATGGGTGGCATAAAACCGCTCGTTATCCTTCCGGTGGCTGCGTTCCACTTTCCCGTTATGACGGGGTGTGAAAGGACGGATCAGTTTATGACGGATTCCATGCTCCTTTAGAGTTCGCTGAAAAGCTGTTAAGGTCACCTGTCCGGGAGTTGAGAATCGCTTTGTGAATTCCATACCATTGTCAGTTTGGACACATTCGATCGGCATTGGGAAACGCTGGATCAGGTGCTCAAGGAAATGTGCAGAAGAATAGGTACTATGTTCTTCAAAAGCCTCCACATAACGCCAGCGGGAATATTCATCAAGGGCGGTATACTGATAGAACTTCTTGCCTTTTGCCTCATTGACCAGACAGCAGGAAGGAACAAACTTCACGTCGATCTGTACCCGCTGTCCGGGATATGACATTTGTTCATAGGGTTTGGGGACATACTTGGGGTTAGGGAGTTTTTTCGCCATGATCCCCTGTTTCTTAAGGAATCGGTAGAGTCCGGGGATGGAACGCTTATAACCGCGCTGCATGAGCTTGACCCAGAAAACAACCAGTCCGGCATGGGGATTGCGTCTGCGCATATCCCGGATCAGTTTGATCTCTTCAGGAGTATGCTGATTTGGATGGGAATGGGGACGTCTGGAACGGTCACGCAGGGAATCCCAAGAGCCATCATAGCGGTTTTTCCAGCGATAAATATACTGGCGGTTGGTCTTATATTTTACGGCCGCTTTGGTAACTCCATATCGTTCAGCGTATTTAATAAGTGATAGACGGTATCTCATATCTTGTGTTATACTTGCCATGCGAGGATGCTCCTTTATGTATTTTTGTTTTGTGGTGATTCAAATATAACACAAAGTGAGCCTATCCTCGCTTTTTAAATATTCAGTTGTAACACATGTATTGTAATCCTACAGAGCAACGTCGCCGACAGGCTGAAATAGAGTTGAAATGTTCATAGTTTTGTGCTATACTTTTTCTAAAAGCAGAGTAATACTGCGGAATTGATTGGAGGACAACACAATGGTTACATTTATGAGATTAAGATAAAACCGCGAGTTATGTTGCGGTTATCCGTATTGCATAACTCGCTTATTGAAGCAGAGATGTAATTACGGAGGAAAAACAAATGAATAATAATTTATCACGCTTTGCAGACAGCAAGGTTTATTTTCAATGCCCAATTTGCACAAAATCAATGGATATACAAGGCAATAGCCTAATTTGTAGACATGGACATTGCTTTGATATTTCAAGATATGGGTATGTAAATTTGTTGTTAAAATCATCGCCCAAAACCAACTACAGCAAGCGGTCTTTTGACAACCGGCACCAAATTTTGGAGTATGGCATGTATGATGTTGTGTTGGAGAAAATCATACAGTTTATTTCTGATACGCCATCTATAAGAAACATTTTAGATGTTGGTTGCGGCGAGGGTTTCTATGCAAGGCAGATACAGCAAAGAACAGAACGAAACATCTTTGCCTTTGACTTGTCAAGGGAGGCAATACAGATTGCATCAAAAAAAGACAAGCGCAAAGCAGTGAAGTGGTTTGTTACTGACTTATCAAAAATCCCTTTGAAAGACGGAAGTATGGATTGTATTTTAGACATATTTTCGCCTGCACACTACAAAGAATTTCAGCGATTGCTATCTCCTAACGGATATGTTGTGAAAGTAATTCCTACGAAAAATCATTTGAGGGAAATCAGGACTAAAGTGCAAGCACACTTGAAAAATCCAGATTATTCAAATGAGTCTGTCGTTGAATATTTTGAGAAATATCTTAAAACCATTTCAAGAGAAACGGTTTCAGCCACCGTACAGTTGTCATCAGAACAAAGAATGTCGTTTATTGAAATGACGCCGCTTCTCTTTTGCGTTGAAAAAGATTGCGTTGATTGGCGTACTCTCACACATTTGACAATCGAAGCTGATGTTTTAATAGGAATGTATTAAAGGGCGTATTGATATTTAATATTCCCATTTATTGAGCAGAACGGAGTAAACCAAACACCCTAATCAAAAGGACAGCCGAGGAAATCGACTGTCCTTTTTCTATGCCGACAGGTAGAAAGGAGTGACCACCCATGACGAAACCGAGAGAAAAAAACCGCGAGGAATTGCAAGCCGAGATTGAGGACGGGAAGAAGAAAATCCGGCAGCTTGAAAATCGGGAAAAGGTGTTGCGGCAAAAGTTATCCCAAGAGGAACGCCGGACGCGCAGCCACCGGCTGGTCGTCCGAGGCGCAGTCTTTGAGAGCATTGTGCCGGAAGCCAAGACCATGACCGATGAGGAAGCCGCCGCCTTTCTCCGGCTTGCCCTGACGAGCGAGGAAGCGCGGGCTTATCTGAAAAAACGCACCAAGGGCGGGAAAAGCGAATAATCCCTTTGGAACAAAGGGCGCACTTATACACCCTTACGGGCGTGTGCGCTCTGCCGAGGGCTTATCTCCGCACAGGGAGATTTCCCCGCGCTCCGATATGGCGGCTTTGCCGCAACAAGGGGCTGCACCCCTTGCGCCGCTTCGCGGCTATCCCTGCACACCCACAAAAACAGTACACCCGCCGTTGGCGTCTGTACCATTTTTGCGGGTTTGGTTATCCTATCCGGGAGGTGATACCCATAGCCATTTACCATTGTAACATCGGCATTGTGAGCCGAGGAAAAGGCAAGTCAGCCGTTGCCGCAGCCGCCTATCGAAGCGGCGAGAAAATCACAAACGAGTGGGACGGAATGACCCATGACTACACCCGCAAGCGCGGCGTTGTCCATACGGAAATCCTACTGCCGCCCCATGCCCCGCCCTCTTTCTCTGACCGTTCAACCTTGTGGAACAGCGTGGAGCTTTACGAGAAAGCCGGGAACGCCCAGCTTGCCAGAGAGATTGACGCAGCACTCCCCATAGAATTATCCAGAGAGGAACAGATCCGGCTTGTCCGGGAATACTGTTCCTCTCAATTTGTTTCCAGAGGAATGTGCGTTGATTTTGCCATTCACGACACCGACAGCGGCAACCCCCATTGTCATATCATGCTTACCATGCGCCCCCTTGACGAGCGCGGCGCATGGGCGGCGAAGTCCAAAAAGGAATATGACCTTGACGAGAACGGCGAGCGCATACGCTTACCAAGCGGCAGATACAAGACACACAAAGTTGACCTCACAGGCTGGAACGACAAGGGCAACGCGCTTTTATGGCGCAAGGCATGGGCGGATATTTCAAACGCCTACCTTGAACGCGCCGGAAGCCCGGAGCGCATCGACCACCGCAGCAACGCCGAGCGCGGCATTGACGAGCTGCCCACCGTCCACATGGGCGTAGCGGCCTGTCAAATGGAGAAGAAAGGCATAGCCACCGAGAAAGGCGAGCTGAACCGGAATATCCGAAAGGCAAACCGCCTTATCCGGGAAATCAGGGCGCAGATTGGAAAGCTCAAAGAATGGATTGGCGAACTGTTCAAGGCGCGGGAAACCGCCCCGGAGCAGCCCCCGCAATCCCCCGGCCTTGCAAATCTGCTGATGAAGTATTTAAGCGTTCAGAGAGAAAAGAGCCGGAAGTATTCGCAGAGTTGGCAAAGGCAGCACGCCGCCGATGAACTGAAAACCGTTGCAAAGGCGGTCAACTATCTTTCCGAGCATGGTATTTCTACCCTTGCGGAGCTGGACGCTGCCCTTTCCTCTGTCAGCGACCAAGCCGACGCTATCCGGGAGGGCATGAAAACCGCCGAGAAGCGCATGAAAGAATTGCAGAAATTGATTGAATACGGGAAGAACTACACCGAGTACAAGCCCATTCACGACGAGCTGAAAAAGCTGAAAAATGGCTGGACGAGCAAGCGTGACAAGTACGAGGAAGCCCACCGCGCCGAGCTTACGCTATGGAACGCAGCGAGCCGCTATCTCCATGCAAATCTGCCGAAAGGGACAAAGACCTTGCCTATCTCTGAATGGGAAAAAGAGTACGCCACTCTCAGCGGGCAGAGAACAGCGGAATATACCAAGCTGAAAGAAACCCGCGCCGAGGTTGCCGAGCTGCACAATATCCGCAAGTGCGTTGATATTGCACTGAAAGCCGACCAGCCGGAGCAGACCCGCGCCAAGCGGCACGACTTAGAACGATGAATGGAGTTGAGATTTTTGTACTACACCCAAGAACAGATAGACCGGGCGAATCAAGCCGACCTTGTTTCTTTCCTGCAATCACAGGGCGAGCAGCTTACCCGCGCCGGGAATGAATACCGCTGGAAACGGCACGACAGCTTGACCGTCCGGGGAAACAAATGGTACAGGCACAGCCAGAGCAAGGGCGGCGGCCCCGTTGATTTTGTCATGGAGTTTTTCGGCAAGAGCTTCACCGAAGCCGTGGAACTTCTCACAGGAGAAAAGGGAGCCGCACCGCCGCCGGACAGACCTTGCCCCGCGTCCCTTTCCGACTTCCGGCTACCACCCCCAAACAGCGACAACCGAACAGCGAGGAACTACCTCACAGCAGCCCGCCGCATTGATGAAGATGTGACGGGCTTTTTCTTTGCCCGCGGCGATATTTACGAGGACGCAGCCCACCACAACGCCGTATTTGTGGGGCGGGACGAGGACGGAATACCGCGCTACGCCCACAGCAAGGGAACGGCGGGAAACTTCCGGCTCGATGTGAAAGGCAGCGACAAAGCCTTTAATTTCTGTTACCGGGGCGAGGGCGACAGGCTTTTTGCCTTTGAAGCCCCCGTTGACCTGCTCTCTTTCCTCTGCCTGTTCAAAAAGGAATGGCAGAAGCAGAGCTATTTGTCATTGGGCGGCGTGGGAGAAAAAGCCCTATTGCGTTTCCTTTCTGACCGTCCGAACATCAAGACCGTTTACCTCTGCCTTGACAGCGACCAAGCCGGAAACGACGCTTGTAGCCGCCTTGCGGAGCTTGTGCCGGAGGGCTTGACCGTCCACCGCCTTGTGCCGCTGTTTAAGGACTGGAACGAGGTATTGCAGCACCGGGCAGAAATCACAGACGGGAAGTATATCCAGGAAGCAGTTTACGGCCTGAAAGAGCCGCCGCAGGAAGAAACCGTCGAGATTATCCGCATGAGCGAGGTTGACACGCAGACCGTTGAATGGCTATGGGAGCCGTATATCCCGTTTGGGAAAGTAACCATTGTGCAAGGCAACCCCGGCGAGGGCAAGACCACCTTTGCCCTACGCCTTGCCGCCGCCTGCACCACCGGGGGAACGCTGCCGGGAATGAAGCCCCTGCCGCCATTCCAAGTGATTTACCAGACCGCCGAGGACGGGCTGGGCGATACCGTCAAGCCCCGCTTGATAGAAGCCGAAGCCGACCTTGACCGCGTGCTTGTGATTGATGAAGCCAAGCGGGAGCTTACCCTCTCCGACGAGCGCATAGAAAAGGCAATCACGCAGAACGGGGCGCGGTTGATTATCCTTGACCCAATACAGGCGTACATGGGCGAAAAGACCGACATGAACCGGGCAAACGAAGTGCGCCCCATGTTCCGCCGTCTTGCCGATGTTGCCGAGCGTACCGGGTGCGCCGTTATCCTTATCGGACACTTGAACAAAGCTGCCGGAGGGCAGAGCGCATACCGGGGCTTAGGTTCTATCGACTTCCGCGCCGCAGCAAGGAGCGTCCTGCTGATCGGGCGCGTGAAGCGGGAGCCGAATGTGCGTGTTATCGTCCATGACAAATCTTCCCTGGCGCCGGAGGGCAAGCCCGTTGCCTTTTGCCTTGACCCGGAAACAGGCTTTTCATGGATAGGCGAATACGACATAACCGCCGACGAGCTGCTATCCGGCGCGGGCGGGAACACCGCCACCAAGACCGAACAAGCCGAGAAGCTGATACTTGACCTGCTTGCAGACGGGAAAGAGCTTGCCAGCGAGGACATTGTAAAGGCCGCAGCCGAAGCCGGAATATCCGAGAGGACGGTACAGAACGCCAAGCGCAACATGGGCAGCATTTTGGGCGCAAGGCGTGTCGGCGGTCAATGGTATAACTTCATCAAGAAGAAGCAGCCGCCCGAACCCGCAAGCTGAAAGTGCAAAACGCAGACCCTTTGCACTTTGCACTTTCGCACTTTCACAAGAATTTGCGTCAATAACTCAAAAAAGCACTTGACAAAACGCTTCATGGGGAACCCGTGAGGATATTGCACCTTACGTTGATCCTGTATTTCAGAACAATGTGATTCTGACGAAAACGGAGAGCCTGACCATGAACAGCCGCCCCAAGGA
>OIDP01000317.1_pt1 | contig 23852 bp, 16 predicted proteins | sample 1581591 | NCBI WGS metagenome assembly OIDP01 (sample SAMEA3882552, study PRJEB24775) | human gut metagenome | biome: human-associated habitat; feature: intestine environment; material: feces | place: Netherlands | collected 2009/2010 | reverse complement strand
GCGTGGGGACAGGAAAAAGCTACCTTGCCGCCTGTATCGCCAACGCCCTTATGGAGAAAGAGGTTGCCGTCTGTATGACAAACTTTGCAACCATACTCAATGACCTTGCTGCCAGCTTTGATGGCAGGAACGAATATATTTCCCGCCTTTGCAGCTACCCCCTGCTGATACTTGATGATTTTGGTATGGAGCGAGGAACAGAATACGGGCTGGAACAGGTTTACAGCGTGATTGACAGCCGTTACCGAAGCGGCAAGCCGCTGATCGCCACGACCAACCTCACGCTGGAGGAATTGCAGCACCCGCAGGACACGCCCCACGCCCGTATCTATGACAGGCTGACTTCCATGTGCGCCCCCGTCCGCTTCACGGGCAGCAACTTCCGAAAGGAAACCGCACAGGAAAAGCTGGAACGCTTAAAGCAACTGATGAAGCAGCGAAAGGAGAGCCTATGACAGAAACGAAACAGACAAGCACCACCAAAACAGACCGCCGCCCGGACTGTGTGACGGAAATCCGCATGGGCAACTCCGTCCTTACCGTTTCCGGCTTCTTCAAGCAGGGCGCAACCGATACCGCAGCCGACAAGATGATGAAAGTGCTGGAAGCGGAAGCTGCTACACAAAAAACGGCGATTTGACCGACCATAAAGAAGCAGATTTGACGCTTTTGCCGCTATACAGACAGCCGCCCCATGTGGTACAATCAAGGTACGGAATAGTGGGGCTGGCTGTCGGAAACGGAGGATTTTATGTTAAGACAGACCAACCAACAACCAATTACCGCCCTTTACCCAAGACTTTCCCATGAGGACGAGCTGCAAGGCGAGAGCAATTCCATTTCCAACCAAGAGTTACTATGTAGAGGGTGGTTTCTCCCACCTAATACATATGACTGCGGCTCATTTGTGGTGAATGGAACAGCAGTTGTAGGAAAGGAGCCAAAAAAAGCCTTATAACCGCTGCAAATCAACACAAAAAGGAGCTGAACTTTATGAAATCTCTATTTGAGGAAATGGGCGGCACTTACCGTCAGGAGGGTGATTATCTTATCCCGAACCTTGCGCTGCCGGACGAACCAGAATACCAGATCGGCAAGTACGGGCGTATGCGCCGCAGCTATCTGAAAGAACATCGTCCGGTTCTCTATGCAAGCCTGCTCACAAGCGGAACGCTGCATCGGCACCTTGCCGAGATCGACCAAGCCTGCAACGAGCGTATGGCAATCATCGTTTCCGATATGGCAAGGCAGGAAGATGTGACCGAAGCGCTCAAAGCCGCCGACCAAATGGAATGGGTGCGCCGCATGAACAGCATCCGCAGTCGTGCTGAGGAAATTGTTCTGACTGAACTTGTATATAACTGATGAACGCCCGTTATTGGCTGCATGGCCGATAACGGGCGTTCTCTTATTCTTTGGGCAATACGAACCTATATTTGCCCTTGCCTTGACCGGCAACAGGTTCTATTAGTCCTGCGCTTTTGAGCTTATCTATCAATGCACCTGCCGGTGAGGAGGTTACACCCGCGAGCTTCATAATATCCGCTCGTGCAAATGCAGCGTCAAAACCAAATTTATGATACAGCTTTAGCATTGTTTCCTTGGTGCTTGCTTTCGCTTTCAGCCCTAAAAGGAGTGTTTCAAACAGTTGGTTTTTCTCAGAAACAACTGCTTTCTGCTCATCAAACAACTGGTTTTCATCCGAAATACTCGTTTTATCAATGGATTGCCCATAATTCAGGTTGTACAGCGTCACTTGGAATGAGGTAACATCCGAGTAGAATTTAGGCTCCAACTCAGCACGGTAGTTATGGGCGGCATGATAGGATTCCGTGATCTTCTTAAAACCACTGCCCTGCCGCTCCATATAGCCCAATCTGCCGAAAATATCTGCAAGGACGGGATTGCGTCGTGTGGAGGAAATGCTGGACAGGTCTCGTTCCTGTATTCGCGTACCGTCGGGCATACCACCGGGAGAATAAATGGTAAGGCGGTCATCGTAAATATCAATGTGTACCTCGCTGCCTAATATCAGATAGTCGCGGTGGATCAGTGCATTGACAAGCGCCTCAAAAACGCTTCGTTCGCAGTAGTCGGGCATCTCAACACGGGAATCGGCGGTTTTCTTCCAGCGCGTTTTCATATTCCGCTTGACAAAGCTGACACCCTCATTGAGCAGAATAATCAGGCTGCCGGAGAATTCTGCACTGTCAAGTGCATCCACCATGCCGCCGCTTTTATCAAGGCCGTTCCAGCGTGTGCAGAACAGGCGGGAATGCCGGATGGGAGAATCATCCGCAAGCAAAGCGCCTGCATTGGTCAGCTTGCTGTGTTCGTCCCGCATATCGAAAGAATCGAACAGCTTTTCTTCCATGCTGTTGCCCGTCCAAGCCTTATACCGTTCGCGCAGCTTGGAAAAAGCGTAATCCTTGAAATCATACTCGGAAACCAGTTCGTCATAGGTGCGGTGCATCCCTTTGAGAATCAGCTGATTCAGCGCATAGGACGGGGCAATCACGCTTTCATTGCCCATTCGGATATAGGCTTCCATGATACCGTCCGCTTTATAGTAATACGGCGTAGACCGTCCGGACGATACGGACAGGACAAGGATGTCCTTACCATTTTCTCGTTCAGGAGCAAGGACAAAACTCGGATAGGGCGTGATTCGCTCTTTGATCAGACGGCTGATCGTCTCCGCATCGGTCTGCGCATCTGACAAGCCTATCACGTTTCTGTCATCATCAATCCCGAAAAACAGCGTGCCGCCGATGCCGTTTGCAAAGGCACTGACGCTTTTGAGCCAGCTTTTCGGCTTCTTTACCTCCAGCGCGACCTTGAAATCACATTCGGTCGCTTCTGCGATCCAGCGGTCAATCATCATTCTCACCGTCCTGTCCCTTATTTTTTCCTCTGCTCTTATAGACATTATACTGATTCTTACACCGGGGACTGCAAAATGCGGAATTGGAACGGCTGCTCAGGAACACCTTCTGGCAGTGCTTGCACAGCCGCAGGGGCTTCTCTCCGTCCACCAGCAGGAAGCTGAACATCATCTGGATGCCCAGCAGCAGAGAGTGGAAATCCCAATAGATGGTCGGCTTGTCCAGCAGCTCAATATGATAGCTGGGCGCAATGCCGCCAAAGGCGGCCATGCCCATGCGGTACAGATTTCTTGTATCCTCGTCGATCAGATTATAATCGTTGTAGTACAGAATAGATGTGGTCAGGGTAAAGGCCCAGTCCTTGAACTGCTGTGCCACCCATTCATACGGTTCAGCGTACTCCCGCTGGAAGCTCATGGTTTTCGCCATGGGTTCATCTGCAAAGGTCATGGTCAGCGCCACCATCGTGCGGTCACCGGACACGCTCCAGCTGGACTCAATGCCCTTCTTGACCAAATCCAGCTGGTCAAAGGGATAGAACAGCGCCAGATAGTCCTCGGTTTCCATGGATTCTGCCCTGATGAAATGGTTTTTCGGCAGATACACTTTCTCATAGTCCATGAAGGACGGCGTGGTGGGCAGCGCTGTCATCAGGCCCAGCAGGCCGTAATGCGTCACAAACTCCAGAATGGCCTTTTCCACCTCGTCCTCCGGACTGCGGTTCATCATCAACATTCCCACATTCAGCGCATCCAGCACGATTCCCGGCGCTTCCTTCAAGGGATTATAGATGTCAGGTTTAGCGTTCTTTCCCGGCGTGATGTACCGCCTCCCATCTGCGGCGGTTTTCAGTTCATAGCGGTCATACCGCACCCAATGGGAACGGGACTGCTCAAAGAGATTCTTCATGGCGTCGATCCTCTCAACTCGTAATCCAACTATATATTAACCATATTACTATTGTATCAACCGTCCTTGACATCGTCAAGGGCGGTTTTCTTTTTTCTCGGTTTGGTTTTGTTTTCCCGGCGGATCACGGCATCTTTGCCCATGGTTTGCAGCAGTGCTTCATATTCCTCTACGAACTCTCGCTCCCGCAGCGTAAGTCCATGATCGTTTTCCAGCTTTTCGCTCAGATGCTCATACATCCGCCTTTGCAGCTTTTTCTGAATGGTCATCCGCAGCTTTCGGATGTTCCGGTCGGACTGCCCACGGATGGCAGCAAGCCGTGTGGTTCTGTATTGCTTGACGAACAGGTAATACAGCACTTCCTTCTGTTCATCGCTGAGGGTGAAGAAGAGCTTGGAGAGAAACCGGTTTGCTGTCAGCTCGTGCAGCTCATAGGGACAGGAGAAGATGATGTCGAGAAAGTTTCCCTGACAGAGCTGACGGAACCTTGGCAGATTCATCCAGAGGGGAGCAATCTTCGGATCAGGTACAGCCTGAAACTCCAACGGCACGTCTCCACGCAGATTTTCGTGGTCACGCTCCCGGCGCTCCCGGTTCCTGTCCAGCTTGTTCCATTCGTCTACCACAGTCAGAAAATCCGATTCTGTCCGGGCTGCTTCCTCTAAACGCTTCAACGCCTCTGCACGAATCTCCCGCTTGAGTCGTTTTTCACTGGTGGGCGCGGCTTCTTCCTCCTCGTCCTCCAGCTCGGCATGATAGTCTCTGGGATGCTCGTCCTGCTCCAGCTCTCTCTCCAGCTCCAGCGTGCGTTCCTCTGCAAGCGCTTCTTCCAGCGTCTCATCCACCGGCGCAGTGTCAGACGAATCCTCCCAATCGGCAAAGCTATCCTCATCCATTTCAAGGTCGGCTTCCTCTATTTGCTCATCGGTACCTTCTTCCTCATCGGAAAAATCATCATCCCACAGCAGTTCATCCTCCCATGGTTCCACGACAGCTTCACCTCCTCGAAAAAATATTTTTCTTTTTCTCAAAAAACAGTTCCGATTTACACCCCGTTTTTCTCCTATTAGTGAAAGGGTAATCTAAGCGCAAGTTACTAGGGTTACTGTCATAAAACATAAAGGACAGAAAGGAGAAATGAGTATGGAAAATCAGCGCAAAGACATGATTGGCTTACAGCCAACGGAACCGGACTTATTATACCAAAAACCAACCAATCACGCAAGGAGGACGCCTATGGAGCAGAACAAGCGAGAACAGTTTATCATCCGCCGCATCGGCGGCACCACCTACAAGGTCAGGGTCGCGTTCAGCGAGACGGCAGCGGAGACCATGGAGGAAAAGATTCTGCGGATGATCCGCAATGAAAGGGTTACAAATGACGGCACTTGTGGTATAATGGAAGCACCACAAATGAGCCGTCAGTCTGAAAGGAGCGCCGAATGCGCATGAAACAGACTGAGGAAAAGATCACCGCTCTGTATGAGCGGCTAAGCCGTGACGATGACAATGCCGGTGATAGCAACTCCATCGTGAATCAGAAAAAATACCTCGAAAGCTATGCCCAGCAGAGAGTCTACACCAACTGCCGCCACTATACCGATGATGGATGGAGCGGCGGCAATTTCGAGCGTCCGGCATGGAAACAGCTGGTGGCGGACATTGAAGCAGGCAAGGTGGCCCATGTCATTGTCAAGGATATGAGCCGGGCGGGGCGTGACTATCTGCAAACCGGCTTTTACACAGAGGTATTCTTCCGGCAGCATGGCGTCCACTTTGTTGCCATTGCCAACGGCGTGGACAGTGATGACCAGAACAGCAACGAGTTTGCGCCCTTCCTCAACATCATGAACGAATGGTATCTTCGTGACCTGAGCCGCAAGCAGAAAACCGCCATTCGGGTCAAGGGGGAATCCGGCAAGCCAACCACCAACTGTGCCATCTACGGCTATAAGAAAGACCCGGAGAACAAATACCACTGGCTGATCGACGAGGAAGCGGCTGCCGTGGTGCGGCGTATCTTCCAGCTGACCATTGAGGGCAAAGGCCCCTACGACATCGCCCGCATCCTGTTTGATGACAAGATCGACACGCCTGCGGTCTACTTTGGCAAACAGAACAAGGGTGTCTGGAAAAGCAAGGAGGAGTTCCCCAACCCGTATAACTGGAGCGGCTACATCGTTGGGCAGATTCTCTCCAAGCCGGAGTATATGGGGCATACTGTGAATTTCCGTTCCCACAAGCAGTCCTATAAGGACAAGAATGCGGTGATGAATCCCCCGGAGGATTGGCTGATTTTCGAGAACACCCATGAAGCCATCGTGGATGCAGAAACATGGGAGCTGGCACAGAAGCTGCGGAAAACGCCACGGCGGCATGACACGCTGGGTGAGGCGAATCCCCTGACAGGGCTTGTGTTCTGTGCTGACTGTGGAGCAAAGATGTATAACCATCGGTCACGAGGGACAGAAAGCAAACCTTATCCCTACGATGCGTTTGAATGCTCCACATACAAGTTGGCAGGTCAAAAGCGCTCCGCCGCTTGCTGTGGACATCATATCAGCACCAAAGCGCTGCGGGAGCTGATTCTGGAAACCATCCGGGCTGCCAGCACCTTTGCCATCTCCGACCGAGACGCTTTTCTGGAGAAGGTACGCTCCGCCTCCCAGCTGCGGCAGGCGGAAGCCGCCAAGGAAACCAAGCGGAAGCTGAACAAGGAGAAAAAGCGGATTTCTGAGCTGGATACCATCATCAAGAAGCTCTATGAATCCTTTGCCGTCGGGCGCATTACCGGCGAGCGGTTCGACAGCCTGCTGGCGGAATATGAGGCGGAGCAGAAAGCGCTGACAGCATCCGTCTCTGAAATGGAAACGCAGATGTCTGCCTTTGCGGAGGACACCGACCGGGCCAAGCAGTTTCTGGAGCTGGCAAAGAAGTACACGGATTTTTCCGAGCTGACCACGCCCATGATCAACGAGTTCGTGGAGAAAATCATCGTCCACGCCCCGGAAAAAATTGACGGCGACCGGGTGCAGGAAGTGGATATCCACCTTCGCTTTATCGGGCAGTTTGAGCTTCCCGCACCGGAGCTGACCGAGGAAAAAATCAAGCGGCAGGAGCAGCTCAAACGGCATCGCATCAAGAGCCGGGAGCGGTATCAGAAAATCAAGGCCGGTGAACACGCTGTCGGACAGCCCTTCATGCTGACCTGCAAGTGCTGCGGGCAGGAATTTGCCTCCAAGCGGACGAACACCCTGTTCTGCGGCCCCAACTGCCGCTCCAAATTTTACCGGCAGGAGGTAGCGGAGAGCCGTAGCCGGGCGTGTACCTGCGAAAACTGCGGCAGGGTGTTTACAACAACGAGGTCAGATGTCAAATACTGCGGTGACGATTGCCGTTATCAGGCACAGATCAAGCGACAGGGCGTGCGGAAGAAAGCCTTGCGAGAGGCGAAGATCGAACCGGCAGCGCCGGAGAAAGAAACAAAAACAGCATAAGATAAGACGCAAACGGCGGCTTGCCCCTAAACGGGCAGGCCGCCGTTTTTTGCGCAGAAATGGAGGTACGATGAATCTTTTTGAAATTGTAAAATACGGCGTAAGCTGCCGGGAGGCAGCAGAGCGGTACGGCGTGGAGGTCAACCATTATGGCATGGCCCTCTGCCCGTTTCACAATGACCGGCATCCCAGCCTGTATGTGGCGGACGACCACTATTATTGCTTTGCCTGCGGGGAACGCGGAGACGTAATCGACCTTGTGAGCAAGCTGTTCCAGCTCTCACTGTATGATGCAGCGCGGAAGCTGATGGCAGATTTTCATCTCAGCCCGGACAAGCCGCCCAGCGCAGCAGCACTCCACGCAAAGCGCATCCGAGCAGAAGCACAGCAGCTCATGGAAAACGAGCGGCTGTGCTTTTCTGTTCTGTCCGATTACGCCCGTGTGCTGCGGAACTGGAAGGTGCGGTATGCGCCGCAATCTCCTGACGAGCCTGTTCCCGCACGGTTCGTGGAAGCCTGTCACAAGCTCGATGAAACGGAATATTACTTAGATATTCTGTGCGCCGGGGATTCCCACGAACGCGCCGAAGTGGTTCAGCAGCAGGTGGCGGACGGCAAACTGGACAGGCTGCGACGGAGATTAGAGGAAATTCACAAGGAGGACGAAAATGACAACGACACCGCAGACGTGGCCTGACTGGTACGATGGCAGGCACATCAATGAGGTGCTGTTCTGCCAGCAGTTTTTGGACAAGCACCCCATGAAATGTGTGCGCGGGCGGCTGTTCACCGTGGACGGGCTGATCGAGGACGAAGGGCAGATCGGTAATCTCATTCTGGAGGAAATCTCCGGAGTTCTGACCTCCGGACTGTCCAAAGTTGTGACAAATCTGCTTGCCAGTATCAAGCTGCAAGCGTATTCGCCGCCGCTGCCCATTGAGACGGACCGCATCCATGTTGCCAACGGAACGTATTTCATGGACGGCAGCTTTACCGCCGACAAGAGCTACTGCAACAACCGCCTGACCGTCTCTTACAATCCTGATGCACCTACACCGAAACGCTGGCTGCAATTCCTGTCCGAGCTGCTGCAACCGGAGGATATTCCCACCTTGCAGGAGTTTCTCGGCTACTGTCTGCTGCCCACCACCAAAGGGCAGAAAATGCTCATGCTCATCGGTAAGGGCGGCGAGGGCAAAAGCCGCATCGGTCTTGTCATGCGCGCTCTGCTGGGCGACAGCATGAATACCACCAGCATCCAGAAGGTAGAGAGCAACCGGTTCAGTCGCGCAGACTTGGAAAACAAGCTCCTGATGGTGGATGACGATATGGACATGAGCGCACTGCCCAAGACCAATTATATCAAATCCATCGTGACCTCCGAGTGCAAGATGGATATGGAGCGCAAGGGCGTTCAGAGCTATCAGAGCCAGCTCTATGTCCGCTTTCTCTGCTTCGGAAACGGTGCGCTGACCGCCCTGCACGATAAGTCCGACGGCTTCTTTCGCCGCCAGATCGTGCTGACCACCAAAGACCGGCCAGCAGGCAGAGCGGACGATCCGTTTCTGGTGGACAAGCTGCTGCGGGAGAAGGAGGGCATCTTTCTCTGGTGTCTGGAGGGTTTGCATCGGCTGATTGGGAACAATTATCAGTTTACGGTCAGTTCTAAGGCAAAAGAGAATATAGAGACTGTCAAGCGCAACAGCAACAATGTGATCGAGTTCCTGCAATCTGAAGGGTATATCCGTTTCAAGGCCGACAGTGAAGCCAGCTCCAAGGCACTGAATGAGGCGTATCAGCGCTGGTGTGAGGACAATGCGCAAAAACCCATGTCTGCAAATCGTCTCAGCTCCGAGCTTGCGCAGAACGACCGCCTTTACAACGTGGAAGCCACCAACAATGTCCACGTCAGCGGCAAACGGGTGCGTGGTTTTATGGGCATCGAGGTGGTCAATCCGCTGCCGTATTAAAAGCGGAGCGCGGACTTCAAAAGTGCCGTACACGCCGTACACTCTGTACGGCTGTTTTCAACTTCATCCGCAAAATACGGTTTTGCTTGTGCGTTTGGTGAAGCAATTCACGGCATAGTGTAAAATCTGCTGCTGAATCGGCATCCGGTACGCAAAACCGGCGTACAGCAGCGTACAGAAGTCGGCTTTGCCGTACCGAGCCGTACACAGACGGCTCTATTTTGCTATTCCAAAATCAATGCTTGTGAAATCCGTGAAGATTTTTGCCGCAGGTCGAGCGGACTGCACCATCCGGTGATTTACCGAAGCGCGAAGGCGCTGCACCTGACGGCGGCATATTCTGCCGTTCCGTATGCTCTCACACAGAACGATGAAGCCGATAGGGCGAAGTTGTGAACAGGGCATCACGGACGGAAATCTGAGCGGATTTGCGGCATGGCAGATTTTTCACTGCAAAGCGCACACAGTTCACTTACTCAAAAATCAATATCACGAAAAATGGAGGTAAAAAGTTGATGAAATCCAATCTGAGAAATGAGATCAAGTCGTACATCGTCCGTCAGGGCATGACCATGCAGGAGGTGGTCGATCTGCTGCGGGACGAACACGGCTGGTCTGACAGCGTTTCCAACCTTTCAAACAAGCTCCAGCGGGAGTCCCTGCGCTATGTCGAGGCTGTCCAGCTTGCCGACGCGCTGGGCTATGAGATCGTCTGGCAGAAACGAAGATAAGGAGGATTTTTTCACATGACGGATACGGAAAAGAAGCTGTTGCAGGCGCAGCACCGATTGGAGGAAGCACAGGCGCGGGATCGCGTCAAGGAGCGAAAAGCCCGCACTCGCAGGCTCATTCAGGAGGGTGCAATTCTGGAAAAGGTGCTGCCGGAGGTGCGGACGATGGAGCTGCCTGCGCTGGAGGGGTATCTTTCACGGAAGCTGGGAAAAGAAATCTAAATTTCAGATGGGAGGTCTCCGGGAAACCGGGGGCCTTCCTCTTTTTTCTCCCGAAGGGCGCACTTACTCACCACCCCGAAGGGGCGGTGGTATTTCCTGCGGAAATCGTGCGCTCTGCGAGGCGAATGCGGCTGCTGCGGCAGCCTCCAGACAATGCCACAGCACCTGCAAGTGCTGCTGTCATCGTCTGCGCAGGTCGCAGTTGTTTCCGTTTTGGAAACAGTCTGCTCCCTGCCCGCACAAACCTGCCACCGGCAGCTTTATTTGCGGCTATGACCCGAAGCTCGACTTCGGGTCATTTTCTCTTTTGCGAAAGAGAAACAGAAAAAAGAAAACGAGGTAACGAACAATGGCAATATACCATCTGGAGGCGAAGGTGGTCAGCCGGGGCGCAGGGCGCTCTGCTGTGGCCGCCTCCGCTTATCTGAGCTGTTCCCGCCTCTACAACGATTACGACGGGATACAGCATGACTACACAAAAAAACAGGGACTTGTCTGGCAGGAAGTGTTTCTGCCGGAATATGCCCCGCAGGAATGGAAAGACCGTGAGCAGCTATGGAACGCCGTAGAGGAAGTAGAGACTGCGAAGGACAGCCGGTTGGCGCGGGAGTTCGTGGTTGCGCTTCCAATAGAATTGAGCCGTGAGGAGCAGGTCGAGTTGCTGCAAGAATTTATCCGGGAGCAGTTCGTATCAGACGGGATGTGTGCCGACGCTGCCATCCATGACACCGATGGTCACAATCCTCATGCCCACATTCTGCTGACGGTGCGCCCGCTGGATGAACGAGGCAAGTGGCAGTACAAGACCGAGAAAGAATACCTCTGCATGAAAAACGGCGAGGAACGCGGTTTTACTGCCGCTGAGTTCCGGGCGGCGCAGAACGAGGGTTGGGAGAAACAGTACCCTTACAAGGTTGGCAAAAAGAAGGTGTACATGACGCCATCTGCTGCCGAGGCGCAGGGGCTTGTCCGGGCTGACAAGCATCCCAAAAGCACCCGTTACGGCAGGCAGAATCCCATCTCCGAGCATTGGAACAGTGAGGAGCAACTTGTGACATGGCGGGCAGCGTGGGCGGATGTGAGCAATCTCTATCTGGAGCGCGCCGGACGGGTGGAGCGGATCGACCACCGCAGCAATGCCGCCAGAGGGCTGGATGAGCAGCCCACCATCCACGAGGGCGTGACCGCACGCGCACTGGAACGAAAAGGCATGATTGCTGACCGCTGCGAGATCAACCGCCAGATCAAGGCAGACAACGCTCTGCTCCGTGAACTGAAAGCGACGGTCAAGAAGCTGATGCAGGCGGTAAAGAATACGGTTCCTGCCATAGCAGAGGCAATGGAAAAGCTACGCAGCAGCATACTGATTTTCAGTTATCAGCTTCGTTATATCGGTATGGGTAAAAACAGCATGGGCAAGCGTATCAAGGCCGTCAAGTCGGAACTTGAACGCTATATAGGCTTGGTGCAGCAGATTAAGGAGAAATCCAAGGAACGGAAAGCTCTGCTTGAGGAGAAAAAGGAAACGCCGTTCTATCAGATACCCAAGCTGCATAACCTTACCCGTCGTATTACCGAGCTGACCGAGGAAATAGAGGAACTGAAAACCGAAAAGGAAATGCTGCTCCGTTCTTTGGACTGCGCCGATGATGTGGGCATTTCTGATGTGAAGAAAGAAATCGCCACCTTGGAGGGTGCACTAAAGAAACTGTCCGAACAGGAAGAAAAATATTCTGCCGAGCTTGATGAAGCTTTGAAGCAGTATGCCGAGCAGAAAGAACAAGCCGCCGGTATGGATGCCGCCGATCTGATGGATGCACGGCTTGCCGTCCGTGAGGAAAAGGAACGCTCTGCCATTGATAAGGTGAAAGCCGCCTACGGCGAGAAATACGATCCGATGATGATGCACGACAGCAAGCGTGACGTGGCAAACCTGCTCCATGAGGAAGCTGAAGAACGCTCCATCCGTGAACGTCTGCGTCAGAAACAGCAACAGAAGACAAAGCAGAAGCAGGACAAGAAGAAAAGCCGAGACAGTTGGGAGCGATAATATTTCAGTGGGAGTGCATTTTGAACGATGCACTCCCACTTTTTCTTTGATAATTAGCAAAAAGTGTAGAATCCGATCGTTTTTTGTGGTATAATTATTATGAATATTGTGTACTTATACGAGGCGGTGTTTTGTACAGAGCGATTAGTGGTAAATAAGCTAATGATAAATTTATGGAAAAGCTGAACCATTTCAGCGTGAACTATGTTCATGTAAAGGGATTACACATGGGCGGCGCGTTGAATCAGGGTAAAAGGAAAAACTTTCTACATAATTTCTCATCGAAGCGACTGTGAAGGGTTTGAGAGAGATCCTCTTATGATATTTTTCTTATTTCTCAAAAAGGGCTTTTGGGGGTATAAGATGAAAGAAACGCATATTACGATTTATATCCACGACTTGGAGATTTCGGACAAGAGCAAAAGTTTCCTCGCCCGTGTGGGCTTAATGAAGCTAGACGATTTGCTGAACTGCAATATGACAGAACTATCTGCAATGCGCAATATCAGTGAAGATGTTCTCCAAGAGCTAAATGGCGTAATAGCCCATTCAGACGTTATCATCAGTTTCTTTGAGGAACGAGCAAAACGAATCAAAGAGATTCTTCCTAATGTTCAAGATGCGCCGATTGAAAGTCTTGGACTAGGTACTCGTGCAACAAACGCGTTGAGACGTGGCGGCATCCACACGGTCGGAGCGTTGATTCAAATGTCTCAGAAAGATATTTTTGAGCTACGTAACGTTGGCGTGTTGAGCAGAGAAGAAATCACGAAAGCCATTGAAATCATCGTACAGAGTGGTAAGATCGTATATCACGAGCGCGAAGAGGAATCAAAGACAATTATCGAAACTGCACCGGAAAGCAGCAGACTATCTGAACTCCTGCCGGAAATCGAATCTATAAGACTTGATGATGTTCCTTTTAGCGTTAGAGCCAGAAATGCATTAAAGAGGGCAAATATTCAGACTGCAGATGAACTGGTCCAAATGTCCGAGAAGGATATCATGGGCCTTCGAAATGTTGGTGCCCAAACAAGAGACGAAATACTTGCGGTCATCAATGCAATAATTAGAGAAGGTAGAGCTTATTTTGATAATCTCACATCTCAATACGATCAAAAGCATGGAGATGAACCTATCGTAGAATCTGCCAGTAAAGGTTTTGACTTTGCGGTCATTGACATTTTAACAGAAAGATTTGGATTCAAGCCAGCTAAGATGACGGAATGGTTTGGGCTGTCAAGGCAAAGCGTGTATAACGCCTTGGAGAAGCGATTGCCGCAGCGCAGATCTACATGGACAGGAAAGACAATTTCTGAAAGTGAACTGTCAATTCTTGCAAAACTGATCGAAAACAAAAGTTTTGACTATACTGACGACGAAGTAACCTGCTGTTGTATGAACAACAGACAGGACGATTTCGTCTGCCTTTTTATATACGAGAACGAGATCAAATGCCTCTTCCTAAAAGACTTGCCGGATGAGATTCGGGAACAAGTTGTCAGCAAAAAAATGCATATGTATACGGAGCGGGAGTTGGCCGGTGAATCTGACGGAAGAGTTATAAATGTCCTTACGAAGCCTTTCTATCGCCCGGATAATCCAGAGCGATTCAGAGCAAATGCACAGTTTCGAGGAATGACGTCGGATGAATACGCTGTTTTCATTTCCGGATATCCATACCTCGATCAGCGCAGCGTTACAGATGAGCAGATTGTTGCCTTCATGAAGGAAAACATGGTTGACGGGAAGGTGTACATCTCTTCTGATCCGAAAAACCAGTGGATTAGATCAATAGCCTCTCGGAATGGCTATACAATCAAGAGCTTTATTGAGCTTTATGGATTTGAATCACGGCTCGATGGTTCAGAGCTTACGTCTGATGCGGCGAAAGAACGTCATCGTGAAGAGCTGAGGCAATATGTTGTTCATGATAATGTTGTTTATTTCCCTACAGACTCACATATCTACAAGGTGCTTCAAACATATACCTATAAGAGTGGGACGGACCTTAACAGCTATATTCGTTCATTAGGGTTTGAAAGAACTACTGAGCGTCCCGATGTTGCTGTTGATGTACTTGAAAAGGATATGGAGGTCAGGCAAAGCGACGGTACTTTTGAAGATAAAGTTTTTGCCATGTATCCCCTCATTGGAAGCCGTATTCTGAAACCAGAAACGGTGGACAAGCTAAATGAAAATGCGAGAAAATACATTGACCTAGTACTTAGAGAACCATGGACAAAGCTCTCATTGCGTGCAGAAATGCAAATTACCCTTGCGCTGATTAACAACGCAAAGAATTGGAAGAATGAGGAAAACAGTAATTTCTGGAACTATATTACTCTCCAGTTCGGGTATCGTGACGCAAGTGGATCGGTAGTAAGACTTCTTCAGTCGTCCCTTGAGAATGCAATGAAGCGCAACCAGCGTCTTTTCTTGGAGGATGCAAATGGACGCGCTTTCAAAACAACGGTTGTGATCCATGCGCTAAGTACGAAAAAGTCGTGGATGGCTCTGTTTGATTTCCTGTTCGACTTCTACAAAAGCAACCTTAACTGGCGCGTGATTCCAAACGACCCTTTGATTTCAGTTATGGTCCACGCGCTCCAGCGAAAATTATCAGGCGGCAATGAGGAAGATGTCGAACTGACAATCAGCTCTAAGGCGTATTCATTCCAGGAAGGAATACGGAAACTGATCCTTTACCGGCCTGTCTATACGCGGAACCTGTTTGAAAGGTTAATCGGAAAAATCGATTCGCTTGTCAACTCTGAGACCAAGAAAGTCAATACATACGAAGAATTGCTCTGTGAAGAGTGGTTCAAAGAGAAGATCATTGCGATTGCAAATACAAAAAAATCAGAGAGACAGACGCAAGTCACTCAGCGTGATGTCGCAATAGATTATTCCCGTATCCGTGCGAAGTTCATCCTGAAAAATGAAACGGACGTACAGCTCATACTCCCGGATATTCGCTTGAAGAACGAGGAGATCAAAAAGGCAACACTTTACGTAAGCTGCAATGGCAGAGAAGTAATGCAGCAGAACCTTAGTTGGTACGGGAACGAGCTCGGAAAGACGCTAAACGGTGTCGCCGCTTCTATTTCGGTGGGTTCTCAAGAGGATAGTTTGCTGAACATTTGTGTTCGGATCAAATGTGATGACGAGTGGATCTACGACTCAGAAGAAAGCCTGCATCGTAACGTGTTGCTGTTCTACGGCGGTGCTGAGATCTCGGCAAATCAAGTCAAACGAGACCACTATACGCTCGTAGTGCCTAAAATGTCGGAGGTAAAGACAGAGAACACGGATATCGTCGAGATTGACTCGATGAAAAATGCTGGGCTGAAAGCGTTCTTCTTGGAGCTGAAGGACGGATATGTGCTTTCGGTGGATGGCCGTTTGATTGCCTTCGACAGTGAGAATGGGACAGACCTCAAGGTTATCACTCCAAGCGAATCTACATCCCTGCCAACGGTCACCATTCAGGACACGGAAGCTTTCCTCGCCTTTCGGAAGAGTACTTGTAGCATCATTCTTGGAAATCGCGATTACACGCAGCAGTTTGTCCTCTTAAAAGACGGCGAGAGAATAGAGTTTGACTCATTAGAACAGTCCGACAATGGACTCGCGTTCACCATGCCGTTTGATGGCGAACATGACGCGGTACGTATTCAAGTAATCAATCTGGCAAACGAACGATTGATGTTTGACCGGACATTTGTTCTGATTTCCGAAGCAGATTGCTGCTTTAATCGTGAATTCTATTATAATGCAAGCGATTATGACGGTGCAGAATTTTATGCGGACATAGATGATTTCCATGAAGTAGTTCCTTTTGGGAAAGATGAGGCTGAAGTCCGGATACCTTTCCGTAATGGAGAACTCCATGCGGATATTCCGAAAATCACCGTGTCTGAAACCTCCGGTGCATGGTTACAGGAGCCTCAACCAGCATGGTATATCGGACATATTCCGCAGAATAGTTTTCTCAAAGTAACCACTCCAGCGAGGGTCAATGTTCAGTTTCTCGTTGGTGGCAAAGACATCCTCTATGATGGTCAGGGCTTGGTGACGATTGGAAATGTCCTACAGTCGTTCGGTGGTACAGACAGCTTCAATGACGCAGAAGTGGTGATGAGAGTTGCCGGTCAGACACAGAGTTCCTCTTATTCTCTGGCGAGAGTTTTCTTCAAGGAGCGTTTTCTGAAATGTCCTTCCCTCTGGACAGAAGAACAAAAGCTGCTATGGGATCAAGGTGGAGTATTTATTGGTACTTCGGGCAGAGAATTCACTCTCTTGCTATCAAGTGCCGATGATAAGCTGTTTGAATTCAAGCTTAGCGAAGATACGGAGTATATCATCTTACCGGAAGATATGCCCATCGGGAACTATCAGTTTGAAATCAGTATCCAAACCGGAGGATTATTCAAAAGGGCAAAAGAAGTTGTGGCAGTCGGCGATTGTATCATCGGTGATAAAAACCTTCTACGTTTTATGAACCGCCGGATTGTTGTCGAATCTATAACAGATGAGTTCAAGGAAGAGGCCGGTCATATCCTGATACGCCCCTGCTATATTGACCAAATACAGTATTGTGGGATGGAGGATACCTCCGAAGGATACTGCCCGGTGTATAGCGGAATTCTCTACACGACTGGTTATCATGGGGAAAGGTATGAGTTCTCGTATGACGTTCACACGAACAAAAAGGGCATTACAAAAATGTTGGTGAATCCGGTTCGAATTGTGTATATCAGCGACACTGCACTGTGCATTACTGATCCAGATGGAGATGGTTTGTACTACTATAACTACTATGATCGCAGCCTGGAATCCGTAGTCTTTGCACTTACGGATCACGAATACACGAAGGCCAACAAACAAAAGTATTCCAATGCCGATCTATACTCGTATCGGACGGAAAGGGTGTAAGTATGTTTAGTCCAATAACTGCAGCAGACAACATCAAGGATGAGTTTATAGGGTACATATCGACGTTGTTCCATATTTCCGATAAGGATTACGCTGCGCAGTTTGCTGCTGCGTTGCGTGAGGAAGGTGCTATTGCAAAAGGCCCCTATCTTGATGTCAGCGACTCATATAAAACCGGAAAAAGCCTTGCTCAGATGATTGAGGAGGGCGAGGTGTCTTCACTCTTCCACAGTTTGGAGGGAGATATTCCCGATGGTGAAAAAGAGATCCAGATCAACCGTGGGCTGTATCTCCATCAGGAAAGAGCCCTTAGAAAGACAAACAAAGGTAAGAACATGATCGTTACCACGGGAACCGGCTCTGGTAAAACGGAGTGCTTCATCATTCCGATAATCAATCACTTGCTTCGGGAGGCCGAAGAAGGCACCCTTTCATCCGGCGTGAGAGCGATTCTGATTTATCCGATGAATGCTCTTGCCAACGACCAGATGAAAAGGCTGCGCAATCTGCTGAAGAGCTATCCTGAGATTACTTTCGGCGTCTATAACAGCAGCACAAAGCAAAATGAACAGGACGGGATTGCTGAATATGGTAAGGTGTACAAGGATGCAAATGGACGTCCCCTGAAGCCGCTGAAAAATGAGATCGTTTCTCGCGATCAGATGCAAAAGACGCCTCCGCATATCCTCGTGACGAACTATGCCATGCTTGAGTATATGATGCTCAGGCCCAAGGATGACCTGGTCTTTTCCAGAGCGAAACTGCGTTTCCTTGTCCTTGATGAAGCACATATCTATCGGGGAGCGACGGGAATGGAAACGTCCCTGCTGCTGAAGCGGCTTAAAGCACGAATCAGCAACCCGGCAAATGTCCTCCATATTCTCACCAGCGCCACGCTAGGCGGAAAAGAAGCGGATGATGATATCGTCAAGTTTGCGGAAACGCTGTGCAACGCATCTTTTTATGCTGAGGATATTATCAGGTCTCAAAGTGTGGTTCCGTCTTATGATAGGGAACCTGTCGATGTCCCCCTGTCTATGTTTGCGGAGCTTATTGATCCTCAAAACCCCCTGAATGTCATTGCTGATGATTATGGGCTTCCAATTCCAGATGGTATTCCCGACGCTGAGTATCTTTATGATCTGTGCGTTAGTGCCTCAGTTTATCGAGACCTCCGCAGAATAACAAGTCATCCTATGACGATTCCCGAGATAACGAGAGCACTCAGAGCAACCCACAATGTGACCCAGCAGGATGTTGCAAACATTATTGGAGTGGCTGCGCAAGCTTCCAAAAACAAGTCTGCCTTGATAAAAGCGCGTTACCACATGTTTGCAAAAGCGCTTGAGGGCGCATATGTTACGCTTGGTCAAAACAAAAAGTTGATGCTCAACCGAAACAGGAGCATTACGATAGGCGACGAAAATTGGAAAGTGTTCGAGTGTGCGATCTGTGATGATTGCGGAAGAGTAGCAGTAGCCGGAAAAGAAGTGGATGGAAAGCTTGAGTTTGCAAACAGCTCTTACGATCCTGAAATTGAGTATTACCTTCTCAGAGACAGTCGAGATATCGACTTGGATTTGGATGAGGAAGACGAAGATGACACAGAGGAAATCGGTAAAAATGATTATATCCTGTGCTCAAAATGCGGTGCCCTTATTCATGAAAGTTTGAAGGCAGACCCTCCCTGTACATGTGGGCTATCCCACTATGTAAAGCTTAGGAAAGCAAGAAAAAGCGGTTCGCGCGGAGATGGAAAATGCCCGAGCTGCAATTTTGGCACATTCAAAACCTTCTACTTGGGATATGACGCGGCAACAGCAGTTCTTGGCACCTCGTTGTTTGAAGAATTGCCGGAGAGCGAGAGAGTTCTCAAGAGCAAGAAAAGCGCACAGCCGGTTAAAAAGAGCTTGTTTGGAGCTGCAAAGCAAGGCGCTCAGGTTGATATTGTCCGCCGCAAGAGGCAATTCCTTTCTTTCTCCGACAGCAGAGGAGAGGCGGCATTTTTTGCGTCGTACATGACGGCGGCCTATAGTGAGTTCCTTCGCAGGCGTGGCATCTGGCATGTTGTTGAGAAGAACAAAGAAAATATGGCAGCGCATCCTTGGGAAATCCAGCACTTTGTGGATGAACTCACATCCTATTTCGATTCATGTAGAACATTTGCTGAACCGGGAGACAAAGGCGTTGAGAATTTAACGGCGACGAGCCGAAAAAACGCATGGATCGCCGTCCTGAACGAGATGGTCAATGCACGCCGAAGCACCAGCTTGGCTTCTTTGGGCATCCTCAAGTTCAATTATAAAGGGAACGCCGAGGAGATTATGTCGGGTGTTGCCGAAGCCTATCAACAAAAAGTTGAAGATGTGAAGGCTCTCTTCGATTTGCTTGCCATGGAAATTGTTTACCATGGCGCATTGGAGGGAGACTGTGATTTGACCGATGATGAGCGGGAGTACATTTTCTATACTCCAAAGCCCAAACGAGTAAAGCGCTGTAAGGATATGGACAAGGATAAGAAAAAGTCTTACCTTGCCGGTTGGTCTGCTGCCATTAGGAAAAACGGTAGTCTTCTGAAGAACGGACGTCTCAAGCGTGTTATGAGTGTTTTGAATCTGGATGAGGCATCCGCAAACGAGTTGCTGCAGATGTATTGGGATGAGGTTCTTAGAGGCGAGGAATCTCTTTCTACCGCCGGAAACGATGAGTTCTATTTCAGCACAGAGCGCTTTACTGTTAGCTCTGGAACGGAAGATATTCCGATCTATGTGTGTGATGTCTGCGGGAAGACCACCACGATGAACTGTAAAGACATGTGTACCACGCTCAAATGCGGCGGCCATCTTCGTCGGATCACGCATGATAGTCTTTTAAAGGATAATCACTATGCAAAACTCTATCAATCTTCTCTCATGCAGCCGCTTCACATTAAAGAGCATACGGCACAGCTCGGACGCGAGGAACAACAAAAGTACCAGGAGATGTTCGTCAACAAAGAGATCAATGCTCTTAGCTGCTCAACGACCTTCGAGATGGGTGTTGACGTGGGTGATCTGGAGACTGTATACCTGCGGAATATGCCTCCTTCACCGGCAAACTATGTGCAAAGAGCAGGACGCGCAGGTCGCGGTAAAAATGCAGCGGCGTTCTCACTTACATATGCTAAGCTCAGTTCCCACGACTTTACCTATTTCAAGAATCCGGAGAACATGATTACCGGCAAAATCGGTGTGCCGTTGTTCACAGTTCGTAATGAGAAAATTATACTGCGGCATATCTTTGCCGTCGCGTTGAGCGACTTCTTTGCAAAACAGGTTGATGTATACAATTCAAACAACGCCGATGTACTGCTGAGCGGGGACGGTTGGGAACGTTTCTGCGCGTACTTGTCAAGTAAACCAGAACATTTAAAGGATGTTCTGAAGGCATCCATTCCCGTATCTATGCACAGAGTTATGGGAATCAATGATTTCTCATGGACAGAGAAACTTGTTGGCAAAGACGGCGTTTTGAAAGTCGCTGTGGATGAGTTTCGCGGGACTGTTCAATACTACATTGATGAATACCGGCGCCTTCTTGCCGAGGGATTGACGCAACAAGCCGCGGCGGTCGAGAAAAAGCTATGGTCTTATCGTCGAGGGAAAGAGGACAATCGAGGAAGAAACGAGCTTATCGAGTTCCTCGTAAGGAATAATGTCCTGCCAAAGTACGGGTTCCCGGTAGATACTGTCGAACTGTATCAAAACACGAATGCTGCCACAGATAAGAAGCTACAAATGGTCCGCGATCTGCAATTGGCAATCTCCGAGTATGCACCGGACTCGCAGGTGGTGGCAGATGGCAAGCTTTATACAAGCCGATACATCCGAAAGTTGCCTCAGACCACCGGACAAGATTGGGAAACTGCATATATTGCTCAGTGCAACAACCCTTCGTGCATGACTTGGAATCATAGACTGATGGAGCCCGATGAGGGAGGAGAACCTTGTGTTTCCTGTCATGAGATCATTTCGAAATCCAGATGGAAGCAGGCTATTGAGCCGAGAAAGGGCTTTGTAGCAGACGCAAAACCGAAGGACGTCCCTATGCGAAAACCAGATAAGGCGTTTCGCAGTGATGACTTCTATATTGGCGACGCTCAGCGGCAGGTCATGCAGAAATACGCCTTCGTCATGAAGGACGGCAATCGTTTCCAGATGGAAACGTCCATCAATGACTCCCTTATGGTCGTTTGCAACGATGATTTCTATGTCTGCCCACATTGCGGTTATGCTGAAAGCACCATGGAAAACATGGAAGTGGCTGGGTTTAATTCCCACCAGAAAACCCTGGAGAAGAAACACATTACTCCATGGGGAAAAAACTGCGAAGTCAAACTGGTCAAAAATAAGCTCTGTCATGTTTTCAAGACGGATGTTGTGCGATTGGTTTTCTCGACACCACAGGCCGGCAATCAAGAAGTTATGCTGTCTGTCATGTATGCACTATTAGAAGCTCTGTCTTCCGTCATGGATATTGAGAGAAACGATATTAAGGGCTGCCTCCACAAGATCGTATATGACAACAAGCTGATTTATGCCATCGTTCTTTACGACGCTGTTGCGGGTGGTGCTGGCCATGTAAGAAGACTCGTTACTGAGGATGGCCGCTGTTTCCGACAAGTGGTTGAGAAGGCTATTGCTATCACAAAAGGATGCAATTGCTCGCCTTCGTGCTATAGCTGCCTTAGAAACTATTACAACCAGAAAATACATGACCTTCTTAACCGCAAGTATGCTTATGATTTTCTGGAGAACTACTATGGCGAGTTAGAACCAATAACTAATGAAGAATTTGAAAACGGCGAGTTGTATAACGTATAAATAGTGCCATAAATAAACACGATAAAGCGTTCCAACTTGACCGTCATCAGTGCTGCTTGCATTAAGAAATGTATCAATCGCTTGACTTTGCTGCCCATTTAAGCAGATCAGTTGCGCATTAGCATTAAATTGTGGAGGGGCTGCCATACAAATGACGTGTGGCAGCCCCATTGCTCTTTTGATATCCTTTTGCAGAAATCCACCCTTGACAAATCTCGTCTCAGAAGCGTATTCTTGAAACCTATGCAAAGCAGAACGGCTTTTTCAATCTGCGCTGGTACACGGACGACGGTTATTCTGGTGCGAACTTTCAAAGACCCGGTTTTCAAGCCATGCTTGCGGACATTGAAGCCGGAAAAGTCGGGACAGTTATCGTAAAGGATATGTCGAGATTAGGGCGAAACTACCTGCAAGTGGGAATGTACACAGAAATGATTTTCCCACAGAAAGGTGTCCGCTTCATCGCTATCAATGACGGAGTGGACAGCGCACAGGGCGACAATGACTTTGCCCCGCTGCGGAATATCTTTAACGAATGGCTGGTGAGAGATACGAGCAAGAAAATCAAAGCAGTGAAACGCTCAAAAGGTATGAGTGGCAAGCCCATCACAAGCAAGCCTGTGTATGGCTACCTCATGGACGAGGACGAAAATTTCATTATTGACGAGGAAGCTGCACCCGTAGTCAAGCAGATATACAACCTCTGCCTTGCCGGGAATGGTCCGACCAAGATAGCCCGTATGCTCACAGAGCAGCAGATCCCCACGCCGGGAACGCTGGAATACCGTCGGACGGGAAGCACCCGCCGCTACCACCCCGGCTATGAGTGCAAGTGGGCGACCAATACCGTGGTTCATCTGCTGGAAAACCGGGAATATACGGGCTGTCTGGTAAACTTTAAGACCGAGAAGCCGTCCTACAAGCTGAAACACAGCATAGAAAATCCCCCGGAAAAGCAGGCGGTTTTTGAGAACCACCATGAGCCTATCATTGACCGGGAAACGTGGGAACGGGTGCAGGAGTTACGCAAGCAGCGCAAACGCCCCAACCGTTATGACGAAGTGGGCTTGTTCTCCGGCATACTCTTTTGTGCCGACTGCGGCAGCGTCATGTACCAGCAGCGATACCAGACGGACAAGCGCAAGCAGGACTGTTATATCTGCGGAAGCTACAAGAAACGCACCGCCGACTGCACAGCGCACTTTATCCGCACTGACCTCTTGACCGCTGGCGTACTCTCCAATCTGCGGAAAGTTACCAGCTATGCGGCAAAGCATGAAGCCCGGTTTATGAAGCTTTTAATCGAGCAGAATGAGGACGGGGACAGACGCAGGAACGCCGCCAAGAAAAAGGAGCTGGAAGCCGCCGAGAAACGCATAGCCGAGTTATCTGCTATCTTCAAGCGGCTGTATGAGGACAGCGTAACCGGGCGCATATCGGACGAGCGTTTCACAGAGCTGTCGGCAGACTATGAAGCCGAGCAGAAAGAACTGAAAGAACGTGCCGCCAGACTGCGGGAAGAACTTTCCAAAGCGCAGGAAGCCACCGCAAACGCTGAAAAGTTTATGAATGTGGTACGCAGGCACACTACCATTGAAGAACTTACCCCTACTCTGCTGCGGGAGTTTGTGGAGAAAATCGTTGTCCATGAAAGCGTTGCCCTTGACGGGAAACGCCGGGGCAAGTTACGCAGACAGGAAATCGAAATCTATTATTCTTTTGTCGGCAAGGTAGAACTGCCCGACACCTAACCGCCCGACCTATCCGACATACCTCATGTGCCGGATA
>OIDP01000316.1_pt1 | contig 23870 bp, 20 predicted proteins | sample 1581591 | NCBI WGS metagenome assembly OIDP01 (sample SAMEA3882552, study PRJEB24775) | human gut metagenome | biome: human-associated habitat; feature: intestine environment; material: feces | place: Netherlands | collected 2009/2010 | reverse complement strand
TCCAGCTCCGCAGTGCACGCGGGAAGCTGCCATGCACCTTCCCGCTCTCGGGCTTTCGCCCTATCTCGATCCAGCTCCGCAGTGCACGCGGGAAGCTGCCATGCACCTTCCCGCTCTCGGGCTTTCGCCCTATCAAAAACAAGGAAAATCCAGCTTTGTCTGCAAGCAGCCAATCTGAATTTTTCTTGTTTTTGGCACTGCTCAATACTTACGAACATTATACCACACTGGAGGTATTTTCTAATAGCTGTTTATAGATTTCTTTTTTCATATTATTTCCTGTTTTGCATCATACTATAGTTTCAGGAGGTATTTTTATGAATTCTAACAAACTTTTTATCTGGGGTTTTCTCTTTGTGTCTGTAATTGGATCCCTATTACATTTCGTCTATGAATGGTCCGGTAACAATTCCATCGTACGGCTTTTTGCACCATGGAATGAATCCACCTGGGAGCACATGAAGCTTCTTTTCTTTCCAATGCTGGTTCTTGTGCTTTTTCTCTTTTTCAAACTGCCGGAACAAAGTCCGATTCCAGTAGCACTCTCCATTGGGACGCTGGTTGGGTTGGCATTGATTCCAATTCTCTTCTACACATACACCGGTGTGCTGGGCTTCTCTGTCATGGCGATTGATATTGCAATTTTCTACATCAGTGTTCTGGGTATCTTTCTTACCGGATGGTTTCTGAAAGATAACCGCAAACTTGCCAACCGCAATGGACTGCTACTTACCTGCCTTGTAATTCTTGCAATTCTTTTTTTTATCTTTAGTTACTATCCGCCTGAGATTGGACTTTTTCAGGAGCCATAAGCTATTTTTTAATAGGAAAACAGGTCGGTAAGGAATTTACAAGAAATTCTCACCTGTAGTTCTTTCCTGATGCCAGATTTTTTCTTACTACTCGCAAAAAAAGAATCTTGCATCTGCAAGATTCTTTTTCAGTAGCGGAAGGGAGATTTGAACTCTCGACACCACGGGTATGAACCGTGTGCTCTAGCCAACTGAGCTATTCCGCCATATTCAATTATTTGTTTTGGAATGGGACCTACAGGGCTCGAACCTGTGACCCTCTGCTTGTAAGGCAGATGCTCTCCCAGCTGAGCTAAGATCCCATATTCCTGCGGGTTACTCATCTGCAACCCGCTTTGCTAGTATACTATATAGGAATAGTGAAGTCAAGCACTTTTTCAAAAATATTTTTTAAATTTTTAAAATTTTTGAAAATATTTCAAGATTCAAAATTACTCCAATAATTCTGTCAAGCTGCCGGATACCTGCCTTATGAGATACCTTTGCAAATCATACATCTCTCCTTCTCCCTACTCTTTCGCAATAAACAAGACGCCCAGTGTTCCCGGTCCACAGTGGCTGGATACTACACCACCCGCTCTGGTCTCTAAAATTTCATAAAAGACATGCAGGTCATTGAGATAAGCCCGTACCTTATCTACGATTTCCGGAGCACTGCCGGAATGAGTGATAAATACGCGTTCCGGCCGGGCATTCTTCATTGCTTCCTCCATGTCTTTCACATAAGAGAGCACAACCTTTTCCATATTGCCACGGTATTTCTTGCCCGGTCCCATCTTACCATCCTCAACACCAATCCGCGGATGAAGCTTTAATGCACCTCCGGCTAAGGCAGCCAGTCCACTGCATCTGCCACCACGATAAAGATAGGTTAAGGTGTCTACCACAAAGCTTGCCCGAACCAGAGGCTTTAATTCTTCAATGCGTGCAGTAATCTCTGCTGCACCCTTTCCCTGCTGTGCCATTTCGGCTGCTTCTATGACAAGAAGTCCGATACCGGTAGAAAGATTTGCTGAATCGATTACAGTCACCAGATTTTCCGCATTCAGTTCTTCCGCTGCAAGACGCATCACATTCATGGAAGAAGACATCCCGGATGCAATGGCAAAACAGATAACCTCCTGACCTTTTTCTACATAAGGCTTTAACAATTCTACTGCCTGCTCTGCGGATGGTGCTGAAGTCTTTGGAGTGGTCTTGTGTTCATCCGACCAGTCAAAAATCTCCTGCGGAGTAATATTTACTCCATCCAGATATTCTTCGTCACCTAATAAAATGTGAAGCGGAAGAATGGTAATATCATAACGTTTTACCAGTTCTTCAGATAAATCACAGGTACTATCTGAAATTATCTTTACCATATCAAAAACCTCCCAAAATAAAAATTTACATTTCTTCCAGTAGACGTTCTACCAGTTTTACACAATCAGCTGCATCCGGGGAATAGCCATCTGCACCGATTTCATCTGCAAAGCTCTGTGTAATTGCTGCGCCACCGACGATAATCTTGCTGTTGCAGCCGCGCTCTTTTGCCAGTTCTACCACATCCTTCATACGCATCATGGTAGTGGTCATCAGGGCGGAAAGTCCGATAATCTGGGCATTTTCTTTTAACGCTGTATCCACAATAATATCCGCTGCCACATCCTTGCCAAGGTCTAAGACACGATAACCATAGTTACGGAGCATCAGTGCTACCAGATTCTTACCGATATCGTGTATGTCACCTTCTACGGTTGCAATAATAATGGTTGCCTTTGGCTCTGCGTCCTTATCTTTGGAAAGCATTGGCTCCAAGTATTCAATGGCATGCTGCATGGTCTGCGCACTGGAAATCAGCTGCGGCAGGAAATAAATCTGTTTGTCAAAAAGAACACCTACTTCATTAATGGCAGGAATCAACTGTCCATTAATAATCGCTCCCGGTTCTTCTCCTGCTGCCAAAGCTTTATCTACTTCTTTTAAAATATTGCCCTTATTTCCCTTTAATACACAATCAAATACCGGATTTGCCGGCTCTAAAGTGCCTGCCGAAGCTGCGTTATCGGTTGCCGGAGCTTCCTTCTGTGCCCGCTGGTTCATCCGATTGATATAGCGGATATCGGAACCTTCTTTATGTAAAAGCATATCCGAAGCCACTGCCGCATTCATTAATAAATCCTGGGATGGATTTGCAATTGCCATCGTAAGTCCTTTTGCAATTGCCATGGTAAGAAATGCACTGTTTACATAAATACGTTCCGGCAGACCGAAGGAAATATTGGAAAGTCCACAGGCTGTGGCAAGGCCCAATTCATCCTTACAATACTGGATGGTATCGAAACATTCCAATGCTGCCAGCGGATTGGCACCTACCGTTGCTACCAGTCCGTCCACGATAATATCTTCTTTATGAAGACCGATTTTTAAGGCGGCATCTAAAATGGTACGGACAATCTGCCGCTTCTCTTCTGCGTCTTTTGGAAGTCCCTCGTCAGAAAGCGGAAGCAAAATAAACATTGCTCCATATTTCTTTGCAATCGGAAGCAATTTTTCGAATTTCTCTTTTTCTAAGGAAATAGAGTTAATCAAAGCTCGTCCCGGATAAATACGAAGTGCTGCTTCAATAATATCCACATGGGATGAATCGATACAAAGCGGACAATCCACTGTATAAGTAACCTCATGAATGGTATTTAACATCATCTGTTTCTCATCAATTCCATTCATACCCATATTGACATCCAGAATGGCTGCACCATTTTCTTCCTGCGCCCGTGCCATATCACGAACCATATTAAGGCTGCCTTCCCGAAGCTCTGCCTGCAATTTCTTCTTTCCGGTCGGATTAATCCGCTCACCAATTACCATAAATGGTCCGTCCAAATCAATTTCTACCGTCTTACGCTCGGAAGTAAGCACTCTTCGTCTTGGTGCTTCCGCATGATGGATTCCCATTGGTTTTACTTTATCTGCCAATGCCTTGATATGTGCCGGGGTCGTTCCACAGCATCCACCAATAATCGAAACGCCTTCTTCGACTAATTTTGCACCAACTTCCGCAAATTCTTCCGGTGTGGTCTTGTATACCGTTATACCATCCTCTAATTCCGGTAATCCGGCATTTGGCTTTGCCAAAACAGGAACATAGGCATATTCTACAGTCTGGCGAATCGGCTCTAACATTTCCTCTGGTCCTGTGGAGCAGTTCATTCCCACTGCATCAGCACCCAGGCTCTGCAACGTAACTACCGCAGTTACCGGATCTGTTCCATACAAGCTTCTGCCATCCTCGTTATAAGTCATACTTGCCATAATCGGCAAATCACAGGTTTCACGGATTGCCAGCACAGCGGCTCTTGTTTCCTGCAGACTCATCATGGTCTCAATGATAAATAAGTCTACTCCCGCATCTGCCACAACTTTGACCTGTTCTTTATAAATATCTACCAGTTCTTCAAACTGCAATTCACCCATCGGATAAAGCTGCTGACCAGTCATGGTAATATCACCGGCTACCAGCGCTTTTCCGCCTGCTGCCTCTTTGGAAATGGCAACTAATTGCTGGTTCATCTCTACCAGCTTATCTGCCAGTCCATATTCTTCTAATTTAATGCGGTTTGCAGTAAAGGTCGGTGCCAAAAGAATCTGTGTTCCAGCCTCCACATAAGCCCGCTGCAAATCTATCATGGTCTGTGGATGCTCTAAAATCCACTGCTCCGGGCAGACTCCTACCGGCATTCCTGCATTCTGAAGATTGCTTCCGGTTGCACCATCTAAGATAACCGGTCCATTTTTTACTAATTCCTTAAATTCCTCTCTTGTCATCTGCGTTCTTCCTCCTGTCGGATTGCCTCAATAATTCTCGCAATTAAGCCCGTCCGGTTAAATGGTGTCATAAAATAAAATCCGTCTGCAATATCATATAATTTTGCTGCGATTTCAACAGATAATTCAATTGCCACTTCTTCTGCCTCTTCTCTTGTCATATCTTCCCGATACCGGTTTACAATTTCATCGGAAACATGGATGCCCGGCATCTCATTTTTCACAAACATTGCATTCTTATAGCTTACCAGCGGCATAATACCGCACATGATTTTGGTGTCAATGTGTTCTTTGATATAAGTCAGTCTTTCCACATCTTCCTCGGTATATACCGGCTGTGTCAGGAAATAACCGCATCCTGCTTCCGCTTTACGCTTCATCCGTTCAATAATCGCATCCGGATTGGCACCATGATAATTCAGTGCACCACCATAATAAACCGGCTCCTGTGCAAAAACTTCTAAATTCATTTCCTTAACATACTGCATCAGTTTAATGGAATTGAAATCAAAAACGGAAGTCACTCTTTCGCGGTCTGCCCTTGAAACCGGGTCTCCGGTCACAATCAGGAAATGGCGGACATTATTCATATGCATGCCTAAAAGACCTGCACGCAACGCAATCACATTGCGGTCACGGCAGCTGATATGTGGCATTACTGCCACACCGGTCTTCTGCTGGATTTTCACTGCCAGCTGTCCGGCATCCATTCTCGCCCGCGCCATTGGGGAATCGGAAAGGGTAATCAGATCCACATTACATTTTCTTAAATCTTCTGCTCCTTTCATAACCTTGGATGCATCCTCGGAAAATGGCGGGTCCAATTCTACAATATAAGCCTTCTCCCCACGGGAAAGCTTCTCTTCAAAAATAGATGGAGTTCTTGTAACCTCCTGCGTTACTACATTTTCAATTTTCTTTGCTGCCTTCGGCACATCCTGTAACTCGCCAGAAAGCAAAGCAATATATTCCGGTGTGGTTCCACAGCAGCCACCTAAAATATCTGTGCCAAGGGCTGCAATATCCTTCATTTTTTCTGCATAATAAGATGCATTATTGGAATAAATTGTCTTTCCTCGCAAAGTATATGGGTACCCTGCATTTGGAAGTGCTGATACGAATTTGTCACTGGAGAACTTCAGGTTCTTCATAAACTGATACATGTGGGTACTGTCCAGTTCACAGTTAAATCCATAGGCATCCACATTTTCCATCTCGGAAGCTTCTACTGCCACACGCTGCATGGAAAGACCGGAGCGGGTGTATCCACTCTTGTCAAACGCAAACTGCACCAGAATAAATGCGTCTGATTTTTCTTTGATATATGCCGTCACCGGCTCAATATAGGTAAAGTCACTCTGTGTCTCAAATACAAAACAGTCTGCGCCACAAGAAAGGAAGGTGTCACAAATTTCTTTGTACTCCTGTAACACATTGTCATAGTCCTGATGGTCAAGATCATAAATCGGTCCTAAATCTGCTCCGATAAATACCGGAATCTCTTTTCCATTTTCTGCCTGAAATGCGGTTACTGCTTCCTTTGCAATCTCATAGCCCGCCCGGACTGTCTCTTTTACTTCCTGCATATCTGCAAGAAACATGGTATTTGCTGCAAATGTATTGGTGCGGATCAGCCTTGCTCCCGCACGCAGATATTCTAAATGAATCTCCTTAATCTGCTCCGGATTCTTAAGATTCTCCTTTTCTGCAATCACGGTATCTTCGCTGTATTTTTCCTCATAATAAGTGCCCATGGCACCATCGGTTATCAGTCTTTGTTCTTTGATATATTCCTTTATATTCATAGTATGCTCCAGTTTATCTCACATTTGAATTCCTACTAATTATATATGTAAGCTCCTTTTCCTGCAACTTAAAAATATAAATTTAATCCGGTGATTTGCTTTTTTCATTTTCTGTGCTACACTGTTATTCATTGACAATGATATTTTCAAATACAAAGGAGTACACTTGATGAATTCAGTAAAGCTAATTGCCTTAGACATTGATGGCACCCTCTATAATAAAGACGGTGTCATTACCTCTTATAATAAAGAAATGATTCGAAAAGCCGTAGAAAACGGGATTACCGTTATTATCTCCACCGGCCGGCCTTATATCGGTCTTCCTGTGGATGAAATGAAGGAGCTTGGCATCCAATATGCCATTACTGCCAACGGTTCTGCGGTATACCGCGTCCCGGAAAAGGAACTGCTCTTAGATGAAAGCATGGATACCGATTTAAGTGTCCGGCTGTTACGCAAGCTCTATACGCAGTCTCTTCATATCGATGCCTTTATCAATGGTGACGGCTATACCCAGTTTTCCACCAGCGAGCTTACCAACCTATTAGATATTCCGGATTCCTTAAAAAAATATATCCAGACCACACGGAAGACGATTACTGACTTAGCTGCTTATATCGAAGAACATAAACTTTGTGTTTCAAAACTGACTTTAAACTTTGCACCGGATGCAGATGGAAGCTATACCACAAGAGAAAAAACAAAAGAAATCTTAGACACCTTCCCGGAAGTCACTTATGTGTCCGGCGGTTTTCATAACTTAGAAGTTACCAGATGCGGCATTGCCAAATCCAAAGGACTTAAATTCCTCTGTGATTACCTCCACATTTCCATGGAAGATACCATGGCGGTAGGTGACAGCGAAAATGATCTTGATATCGTCAAAGCTGCCGGCATTGGCGTTGCCATGGGAAATGCGCAACAGCTCTTAAAAGATTCGGCTGATTTCATTTCCCTTTCCAATGAAGAAGATGGTGTTGCATACGCAATCGAGCGGTTCTGCTTTTAACAGAACCGCTCGGTTTTAAACTAGAATCCCATTCGTACTTTATATTTATGTCTTAGTGAATTCATTGTATAGTCATTATAATCTACTTTCTTATCATTTTGAAGTCTGCCTAATACAATACCCGGATCACGATTTATTTTATCAGCAAATTTCTTAATAGATTGTAAATCAAATTCTCCCTGTCTTACAAACTCCTGATAATATTCTTTTGGAATCAAGCTGTCCTCCGCAAAGTGATTAGCTGCCTCTTCCTGCACACCCGTTTCTTTCTCAAATGAAATTCCATAATCACCATTCATAATATGTCCGATTTCATGAAATAGTGTAAACCAGAAAGAATCTGCATTAAGTCTCCTGTCATTTACCATCAGCATAATATTATTCCCAATTTTTTTTGTTGCCCCATTGGTTCTGGAACCCGCGATATTTGGCATAATCACAAATATTACTCCTGCCTCTAAAAAAGCCTTTCGTATGAGTGGATAAAACTCTGTATGATTCTGGGTAAGCGTTAAAGCATAGGAAACTTTTTCTTCAAATTTCTTTTTATTAAATTTTGATGCTTGTGTCCGTAAAGCTATATTTGTTGCTATCTGAACCATTGCATTTGCTTTCACCGTACTTGCCTCAGTCAAATTTTCCATTGCACTTCTAAAACTAACAGCCATATCTTTTCTTTTTAATACCGTTAGCGTTGCAACATTAAGGAACTTCCTTACTTCTTCAATCTGTTTATCTTTTTGTCTTGGCAAATCCGGCAAGCCATAATTCTCACGAAAAAACTTATAATCCAAATTATCAAACACTTTCCGTTCTTCTGCAAGTTCTTCATCTGATTTAAATTCAGCTATCAATGTATCATATGCATTCTGAAGATTTAACCAGTATGTGACACTCGTTCCAATCATTCTGGATAATTTCATAGCAATATCTATAGAAAGACTCTGTTCCCCTCTGATTAAAAGGCTTAAGTTCTTCGGTGTTGTATCCAGTCTCTTAGCAAAGTCTTCCTGGGTCAGACCACTTTCATCAACGATTTCTTTAATATAATATCCCGGGTGAAATGCAATTGTATCATTATACTCCATATAGTTACTCATAATGTTTGCTCACCTCCACAATTTCTATAATCTTTACACTAACTGCTATTTCATCAATATTACATGGTATATACGGTTGTTTATCCATGTTTAATGGTTGTAATATAATTCTCCATGGTTCTCGGATTGATTTTACATCAATTGCAAAATATCCTTCTAAATCTTTTCCATTTTTATTCTTCAATGCATGAAATCGAAAGGTTGGCTGGACAATAATATCTTTTATATTCTCCGCTCCCCTAAACGCATTTATTCTAGCTAATAAACTTCTGGCAAGTATTGCATCTCCACCAAATAACTTTTTGGCTTCCTTTTCACTTTTACATTGCAATTTGACTTTCTCCGTTGCAAATTCTAACTCCAATTACTCCCCTCCTTATCTATGAGATTACCCATTGGGTAATTTTATTATATGTTGTATAGAGAAATTAGTCAATGGAAATATTTACAATATTAAGATAGCAATTTACTCTGGCTATTATCTATCTCAAAAATAATATTTAGTAAAAGGGACTATGAAGTCAATTGATTCCATAGTCCCTTCTAAGTTTAGTCCTTTTCATAATCATATACTTCTAAACTACAGTTTGAAATATTATAATTTTTACTTACTGATAATCTAATTGTTGCAGATTCACCCGGTTCCAATCCTTCTGAACCAACTGCATAAGTCCAATCTGTATCAAGTATTGTTCCTGATGAATTTTTAAATTTCCCCTTTACTTCAATAAATGTATAAGTTCTTCTACCATTATTTGTTATAGTTGCATTACATATAGTATATGAACTATTATTACTCACTTTTATATCCGAAAAAGTCAATACCTCTTCTGCTTTTTCTGGTCTATAACTACTATAATCTGCTGTTGATGGTAAATGGGTATAACAATATTTTTTCCCTTTCGCAATCTTATTATAACATCCTTTTTTACTGCAGGTATGTATTACACAATACTCTCCCTTGAATTCGCTTGGCAACATACATAACCCTGCTTTGCATTTAAATAACAAAGCATAAAATATCATAACTATTATGATAATTCCCAATAATACAAACTTTTTATTCTTTAACTTCAAAAATTTGTGTGGTATCTGTTCCCCTGCTGCAATTTCAATTCTTTTTCCGCAATATTTACAAAATGTAGCTGAATTACTGAGTTTCTTTTTACAATTTGGGCATTTCATTATTCCAACCCCATTTTCTTTTTTATTTTTTCAACATCAATATCTACCTTTTCCCAAGTATCACTATCACCACCAGATAATACATACAATGCCAAATTTGCTTTTGCCTCTAGTTCCTTCATATAATTATAATCATCCTCATCAGGTTCATCTGCATAATCCATAATGTATTCGCCATCCCTAAAAACAGCTTCATCTGTTGTCAATGCACCATATCCATTTGTTCCACCATACTCAAATATTGTATAAGTATAATCCATATTACCATCATCATCATAATGTTTAAGAATAAAAAATTCATCATACAGTTTAAATGAATCTGGATTTTTCAACATCCCCTGTAATTCAACGGCATTTTGATATGCCAATTGTTCATCTTCATTTAAACCAGTTTTTATAATATTTAAAATAACCCCAACAATAATTGCTATTACTGCAATAATCGCAACTACAATACCTATCTTTTTTACTTTTTTCAACTTTTGTTGTTTTAGTTCTTTCTCATCTTCATCTAATGGACAACCACAATAAGGACATTCTATTGCGTCAATTTCAACCTCCTTACCACATTCACTGCAAAATTTCTTTGGAACCACCTCTTCCTCCAATATTTTCCCACAATGAATGCATTTTTTTGACTTATCAGAAATTTCTTTTCCACATTCAGGACATGTAATCATTGCCATAACTAATTCCTCCTTCTCCATAATCATTGTACTTTGCACTTTATACTGTGATTTTTCTCTCATAGTACCATTGCCAATCATTTATACTACTTTATCATATTTTATCCTACTTTTCAATAATTAGTAGTATGTAGTGGTATATTATGCATAAGGTAGGTGATTGAATGAAACCGTTAAAAAGCAAAGTAAGTATTACCCTTGATGAAGATGTTATTGAAAGAATCAAACAACTGGCAGAAGAGGACGATCGTTCATTCAGTCAGTATATAAATATGATACTAAAGGAACATTTGAATAATATAGAAAAAACTTCCGATAAATAATACAATATCACAAGAGACCATTACTTACCTATAAGTAATGGTCTCTTTTTACACTGCCAAAGGTCTTTATTATATTAAATTTATTACGGTCACACATGCCTAGCCTTAATCTATTTGTCTCATATCTACTATATTTTTGTATTTTGCAAAGCTATCTTTAGTTCTTCAAATCTCTCATCTATAAATATTCCCCTTACAATTTACTTTTAAACTTTATAATCATTTTTTCTTATCAATAATTATATTTTTCATATTCAAAATCTGTTATTTCATCTAATATATCATCACATCCATCCAAAACATTAAAAATCCCTTGCATCCACTCAAACACATTTTCCATATCAATTTGAATATTTGAAAACCTATATTCAAAACTATACGAAAAAGGATATCTGAATCTATCCCCCTGTCTATCTATACTATCTAATTCCTTTATATGTTTATCAAGAATATCCAAGGTTTCAAGGTCTTCACCATGTTCTTTTGCATAATACACTATCATCTCTTTTTGATTCAACCATAATTCTTTGTATAAAACATGACTATTTTTAATACAATGAATTATTTTCTCCGGAAGTTGCTTTTCTACTTTTGAATCAAGCAATCTTTTCAAAGATAACTCTATAGCATTTCTAAGTAAAAAAATAATAGGAAATATTCTACCATATTTTTTGTCAAAAATATATTTTTGGAATAAAAAATATGCTGTACTGCTATATCCAACAACTTGTTTATGAAAATTATCTCCAAATAAACTCTCCCACAAATAGCAATTTCCAAATCCATTATTTGCAAAAATCAAAAAATCTGTCGACATAGTTACGTCTATTTCTATAATTGAAGTATCCTCTTTTCCGGTAAAACATTTCTTTAATATAGTATAAGCATTAAGGAATGCATTCCCCATATCAGCAATATCTAAAAAACGATTTTGATATTGGAGCAAAAATTCATCTTTAAACGGATACCTAAATAATGCCGAATTACTGTCTACTATTTCTATACTTGCCAAATAATTTTCTATCCATTGTCTCTCCTTCGCTTGAATAACAATATTATCTTCACACTCCTTATATTTTTGAAATAATCCAGCCAAATCATGTTTACACTCCAAATAAATATCTTGAAGAATATTCTTTTTCTGTATTTTTTTAGCAAGTAATGCCTTTATTATCAACTCTAAACTTTGCCGAAACATATATACGCCTGGTATAAACCACATATCTAATTTTATATTATCATCAGCCTTTTCCAGAATTTCTTCAAAAATGTCGCATGCACACTCAAAATACGCTTCACTTAAATCAAATAAGTCTTCTTTGATTTTAGATTTTCCTTTCCATTTTATACATATCGGATTATTCTTTATGTCATAAAAAGAGTGATTATCCTTAATCGTACAATATCTATAATCTTGCATACTTTTTACTCCCTCAGTTTCATATCACTTTGTAATTTAAATTCTATTGTTTTGCTACTTCCGCCTGTCCTTTTTATTAATTCATCCTGACCTATTATTTTTACAAGATTTGCAATTTGTTGTCCCATAACATCTTTATTTAGATAAAAAATAGTAGTATATACATTATCATTTAAAATTAATTCTCTAAGAATGTCTTTATCTGTCACATCTAATGAATGTCCAAATATGTAAAGATTATGTCGTACTGCACTTTCCCCTGTATATACTTTAGTTCCATCTTCCCTTTCATAACTATATTTCCGATTTATAATCGGTTCATTAGAACGTATTCTAGCAACCCAGTCTTTATATTTACACCCCGTTTCTTTATATATTCTTTGATAAAATTTCTTAAAAACTATAAAATCCGTTTCTTTGTCTTTCTTATCATCGGAAAGATATTCATCTATTCCCAATACCATACTATTCGTTTTTATTGAATTATCAATATCTGCTTTTCCATGTATATAATCATATTCCGCTAAAGTAGTTGTATCATATACTCGAGCATATGTTTTTGTATAATTAAAACTCAAAATCTTATCAAATGCTATATTTCTCACATCAGGAGAAAATACTTGACACTCCATTTTTTCGATATAATCCGCTATATAAATTTCTAACGCACGAATCAGCTTGTTTAAATCTGTATATAACTGTTCTTTTATATTCCGAAATGTAACTTTCCCATTTTTCACACCATAACCAAACTTCTCTAGGGAATATGTTTTATAATATTTATCAAAAAACGAATTGGAAAGCACTCCAATTTCATCATCTATACTACATATTTTATGTTTATAATGCATATCTCTATCCAATGACTTTATTACTTTAGCAATTTCACTTTCAAAATCTATCCAGTTTTCATTTATAAATGTTTGCCTACTTATAAAATAATCTATCCATATATTATCTGTAACGAGTTTTATCAGCTCGTTTTTATAAGTTTCTTCATAACACAATCTATCCATATATTCATACATAGGTTTTTTTATATTGTTCAAACCGCCACTCGTCATTATTTGTTGGTTATTTGTAATGCTCTTAAATGCTTGAATAAACTTTAAAAAATCATTATATTTTGTTGGTAATCCATGTGCCAAATCAAATCCATTTCCGATTATAAGTATATTCATACTTTTTCCTCCTCCACCATCTTCACAAAATCATCCGGCAATATTATTTTCATATCACCTGCCTGATAATCCTTTATATTTCGTGTAACTATATAATCCAAATCTGTTCTTGATGCAACTCTCTCAACAACCGCATCCTCATAATCACTGATGGGCGATGCTAACGCATCAATACAGTCATTTGCTGTCACTTCCAATATTCCTGTTAAAGAATAAAGTTTTTCCATGATAAGCTTTGCATCTGTTGTATTGTGCAAATGCTTTCTTATCAGATAGTATATATCCGTCGCAGAACTTGCTGTAATATACATCCTAATCGTATGATTAGCTGCCATAAGAAATATTTTTTCAGCACTTTTGTTCCATGTCTCTCTTGAAGTCAAAGCATCAAGAATCACATTTGTATCTGCCAGAATCCTCATCTATTTTGCACCAAGCCTTTCTTCCTTTGCAACATCCATATCCGCATCCTTTGGTAAAATTCCAAACAAGGATTTTGCCACCTCTACTCTATCCTGATACGGATTGGTCAGTTTTGCCACTACTTTCCCGTTTTTCGTAATAAAAATATCTTCTGTTGCCGATAACAATAAATATTTTCCAAGATTATTCTTTAATTCCGTTGCTGTAATTGACATATCATCACGTCCTTTCTTCGTACTATTATTATACTCATTTCGTACGATTTTATCAACAATTTCAGTTGAAGCAATCAAAAAAGACCTCATAGAGTAAATAATTTCCACTCTACAAGGTCTTCCTCTTCACATTATTTTTTATTTAAAGTATGCTACTCCACTTTCGAACAGCTTCATATCCTGCTCGCCGTAAATGTTGACCGCAACAGACTCTCCACGACGCTCTGCATGTGCCATCTTACCAAGGACACGTCCGTCCGGACTGGTGATACCTTCGATTGCCATGTAAGAACCGTTTACGTTCCACTCTTCATCCATGGTTGGAACACCGGCTTCGTTTACATACTGGGTTGCCACCTGACCATTCTCGAAAAGCTTGTCTAACCACTCCTTCGGAGCAACGAAACGACCTTCTCCATGAGATGCCGGGTTGCAGTATACGCCGCCAAGCTCAGCCTGTGCTAACCATGGGGACTTGTTGGTCACTACCTTGGTGTATACCATCTTGGAAATATGACGTCCAATGGTATTGTAGGTCAGAGTCGGTGAATCCGGTCTCTGGTGTGTAATCTTGCCATAAGGAACCAGACCTAATTTAATCAGTGCCTGGAATCCGTTACAGATACCAAGAGCAAGACCATCACGCTCATTTAAGAGTTTGTTTACAGCTTCTTTCATCTTCTCATTACGGAATGCTGTTGCAAAGAATTTTGCTGAGCCTTCCGGTTCATCTCCTGCGGAGAATCCGCCTGGGAACATGATAATCTGTGCTTCATCAATTGCTTTTGCAAATACATCAACAGAATCACGGATGTCTTCTGCATTTAAGTTCTTAAATACTTTTACGGTTACATCTGCGCCTGCATTTTCAAATGCTTTTGCACTGTCGTACTCGCAGTTGGTTCCCGGGAATACCGGAATAAATACATGTGGGCGGGCAACCTTGTGCTTGCAGACATAAATGTCTTTTGTATCGTAAAGTCCGCTCTTCACTTCTTCTGTTCCGGTGGTTGCTCTGGTTGGGAATACTTTCTCTAAAGTCTGTCCCCATGCTTCGATTGCTTCATCCATGGAAATGCTCATATCACCATAGATAAAGTTCTTGCTGTCATTTACTGCACCCACAACAGCTCCGTTTGCTGCAAGACCTGCTGCTGCAAGACCTGCTGCTGCAAGGATTTCCTGTGCTTTTGCAACTTTATTTTCCGGAACTTCTGCTACGATATTTCCAAAGCCCGGTGCAAATAATGTTTCTTTTGTTACATCTGCATTTACAGTAACGCCAAGTTTATTACCAAATGCCATCTTGCTGACTGCTGCTGCAAGACCTTTTCCGTCTAATGCATAAGCTGCTACGATAACGCCTGTCTCAGTCATTTCATGAATTGCATCATAAAGCTTCATAACCTGTGCGTAATCCGGCATATCATAAGCATCTTTTTCGATGGTAAATAACATCAGCTTATCATTTTCTTTCTTAAGCTCCGGTGTGATAACATCTTTTTCTTTTGCTACATCAACTGCAAAGGATACCAGTGTTGGCGGTACATCAATTTCATTGAAGGAACCGGACATGGAGTCCTTTCCACCGATGGATGGAAGTCCGAAACCAATCTGCGCATTATAAGCACCAAGCAGTGCTGCAAATGGCTGGCTCCAACGACTTGGCTCCTCCGACATTCTGCGGAAGTATTCCTGGAATGTGAAACGAATCTTGTGGAAATCACCACCGGCTGTTACGATACGGGAAACAGACTCTAATACTGCATAAGCTGCTCCATGGTATGGGCTCCATGAAGATAAATATGGATCAAATCCGTAACTCATCATGGTTACTGTATCGCATTTTCCATTCATAACCGGAAGTTTTGCAACCATACTCTGTGTCTCGGTCAACTGATATTTTCCACCATATGGCATGTATACACTGCCTGCTCCGATGGAACCGTCAAACATTTCTACGAGGCCCTTCTGGGAACATACGTTAAGGTCTTTTAATTCATTTAACCATGCAGCTTTCATATCGCCTGCTGCAACTGCTTCTTCTACAGCCTTTGTACTGATTTTATTTAAATAATTCTCTTCTTTTACCGGAAGCTCTACCTTTACATCAGTCTCCTGATGTGCTCCGTTGGTGTCTAAGAATGCTCTGGAAAGATTTACAATTTCTTTTCCTCTCCAGGATAATACTAATCTTGGCTCTTCGGTTACAACGGCAACTTTCACAGCCTCTAAGTTTTCTTCTTTCGCATAATCTAAGAACTGCTGTGCATCTTCCGGTGCAACAACAACTGCCATACGCTCCTGAGACTCGGAAATAGCAAGTTCTGTTCCGTCCAGTCCGGCATATTTCTTAGGTACTTTATCCAAATCAACCTGTAATCCGTCTGCAAGCTCTCCGATTGCTACGGACACTCCGCCGGCACCAAAGTCATTACATTTCTTAATAATGTGGGCAACTTCTTCTCTGCGGAAAAGTCTCTGAATCTTACGCTCGGTAGGTGGGTTACCTTTCTGAACCTCTGCTCCACAGGTATCAATGGATTCTGTATTGTGTGCTTTGGAGGAACCGGTTGCTCCACCACAGCCATCACGTCCGGTACGTCCGCCTAAGAGGATAATAATATCTCCCGGATCAGAAGTCAGTCTCTGAACGGCACGACGAGGTGCTGCTCCCATAACGGCTCCGATTTCCATTCTCTTAGCAACATAATCCGGATGATATACTTCTTTGACATATCCGGTAGCAAGTCCAATCTGGTTACCATAGGAACTGTATCCCTGTGCTGCGCCGCGAACCAGTTTCTTCTGAGGAAGCTTTCCTTCCATGGTATCTTTTACAGATACGGTAGGGTCAGCAGCTCCGGTTACACGCATTGCCTGATATACATAGGTACGTCCTGACAACGGGTCACGGATTGCTCCACCAAGACAGGTTGCAGCTCCACCAAACGGCTCGATTTCGGTTGGGTGGTTGTGGGTCTCATTTTTAAAGTTTACAAGCCATTCTTCTGTCTTGCCATCTACTTCAACAGGCACTACGATAGAGCAGGCATTAATCTCATCGGACTCTTCCTGATCCTGTAATTTTCCTTCTTTTTTCAGACGCTTCATTGCCATTAATGCAATGTCCATTAAGCAGACAAATTTGTCATCTCTTCCTGCATACATTTTCTTATGTGTATCAAGATAATCCTCATATGTCTTTTCCATTGGCTCTTTGTAGAAACCATCTTCAAATGCAACATTTTTCAGCTCGGTAGAAAATGTGGTATGACGGCAATGGTCTGACCAGTAAGTATCCAGTACACGAATCTCTGTCATGGATGGGTCTCTATCTTCTTCTCCATGGAAATAGTTCTGAATATGTAAGAAATCCTTGAATGTCATAGCCAGTCCAAGGGAATCATAGAGTGCTTTTAATTCCTGCTCCGGCATATTCTTAAATCCGGTCATAATCTTAACATCTGCAGGCTCCGGAAACTCTGTTACCAAAGTCTCAGGTTTCTCCATGCCGGTCTCTCTGGAATCTACCGGGTTGATGCAGTGATGCTTGATTGCCTCTAACTGCTCAGCGTTGATATCTCCGTAAATAACATACGTTGTTGCGGTACGGATAACCGGCTCTTCATCCTCTTTTAAAAGCTTCACACACTGCTCTGCAGAATCTGCTCTCTGGTCGAACTGTCCCGGAAGGAATTCAACGGAAAATACTTTTCCATCCCCCATTTCAAAATTCTCTTCATAGACATCATCTACCGGCGGCTCTGAAAATACAGTCTGAACTGCTCTTTTATATACATCATCGGAAATGTTTTCAATATCATAACGAATCAGGACACGTACCTTATCTACTGCGCTGATTCCAAGATAACTCTTAATCTCTGCATGTAACTCTTTGGCGCGTACTGCGTAAGCGTCTTTTTTCTCTACATACACTCTTCTTACCTTACTCATCTTCTACCTCCTGAATGTTTACTTTCTTAAGTTCATTATAGCACGGCATTATGAATAAGAACAATTAATATATTTAATTTTATTTATAAGAGTTACTAATGTTGACACAGTTATAAGCGTCACTTATAATAAAGGAAAATATGTAAGATATGCATTCTGATATGATAAAGGAGCCATTATGGATATTAATTACGAATTATATAAAGTATTCTACCACGTTGCTACTTCCTTAAGCTTCTCGGAAGCCAGCAAGCAGCTTTACATTTCCCAGTCTGCAGTAAGCCAGTCCATCAAGACCTTAGAAAAGAAATTAGAGCAGCCGCTTTTTATCCGTAGCACCAAGAAAGTCCAGCTTACTCCGGCAGGACAGGTTCTGTTAAAACACATTGAGCCTGCCATGAATCTCATCGCCCGCGGGGAAAACCAGCTCTTAGAATCCAATACCCTTGGATTGGGTCAGCTTCATATTGCTGCCAGCGACACTATCTGCCGCTATTTTTTAGTACCTTATTTAAAAGAATTTCATAAAAAATTTCCCAGCGTTCCCATCAAGGTTACCAATGCAACCTCTCTTGGCTGCGTTGACCTCTTAGAGCAGGGAAAAGTCGATATTGCCGTTACCAACTGCCCGAATGTACGATTAAATCAATCCTACATCCGCAAAATGGTACTGGATTTTACGGATGTATTTATTGCGAATCCATCCTACTTTAATTTAAAACAACAGGAATTAAGTTTCCGGGATTTAACAAAATATCCTCTGCTGATGCTCGATAACAAGAGTACCACCAGTGAATTCATGCACAATCTCTTCCTCTCCCATCAGTTGGAGCTGATTCCGGAAATTGAACTGAGCAGTAATGACCTTCTGATTGACCTTGCCCGTATCGGTCTTGGTATCGCCTGCATTCCGGACTATTGCTTGAAACATGAATCTAAGGATTTGTTTATCTTAAAAACTTTAGAACCTCTTCCACGAAGACAGCTTGCTGTCTCCGTAAATCCGAATCTGCCGATTCTTACTTCCACAGAAGAATTCTTAAATCTACTGCCGACATTATAAATGCTTTTCCTCCCAGAAGGCAACCAGCTTTTCTTCCAAATTAGATAGCTGGCACACGCTCCGCTGTTCCCACTCTCTTGGGAACAGCCGCTGATAATCATTCTGCAGAAAGCGTTCATCCAAAAGTTCAATAATTCCCACATCTTCTGCAGTCCGGATAACACGTCCCGCTGCCTGAAGTACCTTATTCATTCCCGGATACCGATAGGCATAGTCGAATCCCATGCCCTCTTTTTTGTCATAATACTCTTTTAAAATTTCCCGCTCATTGCTAATCTGCGGCAGACCGGTTCCTACGATAATTGCACCAATCAACTGCTCCCTCTTTAAGTCAATTCCTTCTCCAAAGATGCCGCCCATGACACAAAATGCCACCAGTGACTCCTCTTTTTCTCCCTGAAATGCTTCTAAAAAAGCTTCTCTTTCTTCTTCCCGCATGCCGGATTCCTGACAGATGCAGGTAATTGTTTCATCCGTCCGCAGTTCAAATGCCTCATGCACTTTTTTCAGGAAAAGATAGGATGGGAAAAACACCATATAATTGCCCTTTTTCTTCTTTATTGTACGATAAATATAATCTGCAATCCTTCCGTATTCTTCCGGTGTTCTTCTGGTATATTTACTGCTGACATCATTTCCGATTAACAAAAGTCTCTTATCCTGAGAAAATGTTGTCTTTGCATAAACCGCATAATTATCCGTTTTATTCGTCAAAAGCTCCTTATAATACTGAACCGGCAGCAGCGTTGCCGAGAAGAAAATCGTAGCATTTCCCTTATCCAGACACTCCTGCAGATTAAAGGACGGATCCACGCAAAAAAGCTTTATGACAAATCTGCCCTCTTCATCATGCTGCCCGTAAATTACATAATGCTCGTCCACACGCTCATAGATATTCAAGAAATTGCGCAATTCAAAATAAAAATCAAGAACCACATCCCGCCCCGGGAACTCCGGATTCTTCTGCATATATTCTTCGATTTTTGCTGCAAGACGCATACAGGAGAAAATGAGATTCGGAATGCTTTCGTAAATCTGATAAGTTTCGCATTCTCTCTTATATTCCAACATCAGCTTATTGCATTTACCCAGTTCTTTCTCAATGGCAGAGCTTCTTGGCTTCATAATTTTCCGCACCGCAAGAATATCCTCTTTGACAAGGGCGGCACTATACATCTCCCGTCCACGTTCCACAAGATTGTGTGCCTCATCCACCAGAAAGATATAATCACCCTTGATGCCATCTGCGAAAAAACGCTTTAGATACACATTCGGGTCAAAGACATAATTATAATCACAGATAATATTATCCGCCCAGGTTGCCGTGTCCAGACACATTTCAAACGGGCAGACCTGATATTCTTTTGCATGTGCCAGCAAAACTTCTCTTGTCATATTATTTTCTTTCTGTAATAAATCGTAAACCGCATCATTTACCCGGTCAAAATGCCCCTTTGCATAAGGGCAGCTTACGGGATTACAGTCCACTTCCTCACAAGGGCATAATTTTTCTTTCGCTGTAATCTGCACACTCTTTGCCCGATAACCCTTTTCACATAAAATGCCAAGGGTCTCTTTTGCCACATTTGCGGTAACAGTCTTGGCAGTTAAGTAAAAAATCTTATCACCTAATCCTTCTCCCACCGCTTTGATTGCCGGATATAATGTAGAAATGGTCTTGCCTACTCCGGTGGGTGCCTGAATAAACAGATTCTTTTTTCTGGCTATCGTACGGTAAACCCCGGCAGCCAACTCCTTCTGTCCCTCCCGGTACGGAAACGGAAATGCCAGTTCCTTAATGGATGCCTGCCGTTTCTTCCGCCACTCATACTGAAAATCCGCCCATTTCTTATATTTTAAAATCAAATCTGAAAACCATTCCTGCAGCTGCTGCATGCTATATTCATAAGAAAAATATTTTAAATCTCCGGTATCGAGATTTCCATATGTCATCTGAACATTGATTTTCTGTAAATCATTCTGGATTCCATATATGTACGCATAGCACTTTGCCTGTGCCAGATGTACCTTTACAGGTTCTTCCAATAAGTCAAGGCTTAAATATACGCCTTTTATCTCATCAATGGTAACTGTTTCTTCTATTATAATGCCGTCTGCCCGTCCCCAGATTCCAAGCTCATAATTTTCTTCCTCAATGATAATATTTAAAGGAACCTCGGCATGGTAAGTGCTTCCCATCTTCTTTTGAATCTTCCGATGGAGTCTGCTGCCCGCCTGCATGGCTTCCATCGTATCAAGACTGGCTCTGCGGTTATCAATGTCTCCGGAACGCAAGATAAACTCCACCAGATTTCGTACCGATATTCTTATCTGCTCACGTTCCATTCCGCTGTCACCTCATTTCATCCCATCTTATACTTATTTCTATTTATGCTATTCACTATTTTTTCTATTTATCAATTTTTGAAAAATCTCATTTTTCTAGCAGACTTCAAAGGAATTGAAACGTATTCTCATTTCATAATAACAAAAAAATACCAGATAGAAAAGACAATATCCAAATTGTCCACTACCCGGTATTTCTTCTTACCTTATGAACCTGTATTTTCTGGCTGCCAGAAAACCTGTGCCATCATTTAAGCAGTTGCATACTTGCTTAATACATTCTCAAAGTTCATATCATGTCCGCCATACTTAACAGTAAGCTCTCGATTCAGATCAAGACTTAATACTCCAAGAAAAGACTTTGCGTCAATTATTACTCTATTGTATGAAATATCAATGTCAAAATCACATTTTCCTGCCTCACGTACAAAGTCTCTAACCTCTTCTGTGCCAGCTAATTTGATTTTCTTTTCATTCATTTTTTTCACCATCCTCAAAAAAATAAACTGATTTACTTTTGATTCTTGAGCATTATGACACCATTTCTTTTTTTTGTCAATTTTCGCTTACCATCTTAGTATATGAATTTTATGAGCATTTTACACAATAGATTTTTCTGTTTTTCTCCATTTTGGTCTTACCAAAATCAGTTTGCCTGTCACATTTTGTCGTTTTTTATGGTACTTTAGTCACATTTACAAGTTTTTTTTTACTCAGTCAATATTTTTTATCGTTTTTCACAAATTTTTGTGTCAAAAAATAAGGTAATAAGCCTCGCATTCCTTCAAAAGTCTTCAAAAAAGCTCCAAATTCCATCATTATTCCTAAACTTCTTTCTACACATAACATTTACATAATACTTACTATTGCACTTTTTTCCGTACATTCAGCGGTTTTCCATATAAATGGACATTTTGTGTATTATAACGTGATTGTATCACTCATTAATTTCGCCGATTTTCAATCATGCAAGTATGTTGACTCGCTTGCACTCATTATATTACGTCTTTCGAAGATATCCAGATCCGCTTTTTCTTGAAATATACTATCTCTATAATAATAAGAAGAACGGACACTCCGATTACTGCCAGATAACCATATTTCCATTGAAATTCCGGCATTCCCGGAAAATTCATTCCATACCAGCCTGTAATTAGTGTCAATGGCAAAAAGAGAGTTGTTACAATGGTCAGAATACTCATAATCCGGTTCTGGTGAATATCAATCTGCGTCTGATACATTTCACGGATTTGCTGTAAATACTCGCGGATTGTCTCTACATAATTATGCAGCCGTTCCACACGATTCATATAGCGTTCCCAGCCCTGTTCCTCTTCTACTAAAGACTCCCGGTTCATATACATCTGCATGAAATCTCCCATATTCATCAACTGTTCATAATATGCCCGGCTCTCTGAAAGCTGCTTCCGATAATGCATAATTACTTCATTAAAATGCTCCGGTATCCTCTTAATTACAACATCCTCTACCTTCTCCAAATTTTCCTCTATCTTTTGCAGATAAAGAATATCATTGTCAATTAATGCATTGCAAATAAAGAGCAACACCATATGAAGTGTGCAGCCATCAAACATATCATTTTTAACCTTTGCCAATATTTCCTGTAATTCCTCATCTTCTTCTATTAAAAATAGTTTATTTTCAAAGAGATAAAAGCCAAAGGAAAACTCTTTTTCCTTTTTACTTCCCTGTTTTGGTACATGTATAATCCCCTGTACACATTCATGAAATGCCTCTACCTTGCTATAGCGGATAAAACGCATGCTGCTAATCAGATTCTTTCGATGCGGATAATTTCCTTCTAATTGCTGAAATTCTTCCATATTTAATAGTATTATCTGCGGTTCTGATTCCTTTTCTATATTTTTCCCATTATCCCTTGCTAAAGAAAGTTCTCCTGATGCCGCATGCAACCAATACCTGTTCATTTCTCTTACAGCTCCCTTCCTCACAATCCTGTTTTCATTCATCACATATTTTCTTCTATGTCAGTAGACTGCCCTTTATAAAACTTCTCTTTCATTACTTTCTCTTAGATTTTAACACTCTTTGTCTATTTTATACCACTTTTCTTTTTTATACAAAATTTACTGCTAATAGCTGTTTGTGAATTCATGCTAAGTCTGCCGGTAGCTTCTTACGAATACTTGACACAATAAAAACAGAAAGTATAAAATATACTTTCTGTTTAAGAACAGGGGTGGAAGGAATCGAACCCTCCTCTGGAGTTTTGGAGACTCTTATTCTACCGATGAACTACACCCCTATATGCTAAAATGACGTACAGGTACGTCACAATAGGTTTGTTTTGTAACATACCTTCAAAACTTCATACAGATTGCTTTCCGAGTTGCTTTGGTCAAGCCCTCGACCGATTAGTAACAGTCAGCTCCACACGTTACCGTGCTTCCACCTCTGCCCTATCTACCTTGTAGTCTTCAAGGGATCTTACTCACTTATGTGAGGGATATCTCATCTTGAGGGGGGCTTCACGCTTAGATGCCTTCAGCGTTTATC
>OIDP01000292.1_pt1 | contig 25418 bp, 21 predicted proteins | sample 1581591 | NCBI WGS metagenome assembly OIDP01 (sample SAMEA3882552, study PRJEB24775) | human gut metagenome | biome: human-associated habitat; feature: intestine environment; material: feces | place: Netherlands | collected 2009/2010 | reverse complement strand
GCGATATGACCTCGTCCGTAACCCGACGGCTGCGGTTGCGCTCGGCTTCCCGTTGTATACATTGGTTCGGACGAGAAACAAGCGGACTTGTCCTGTCAGCATTAGACAGCGGCTGTTTCTTGGTGAGCTCCCCAGGGAATCCGTGCTGGAAACGGAGCATGGGTTTTTGATTACGTCTCCTCTACTGACGGTATTCATCATGTCGCGGCATCTGACGGATCTTCAGCTTCTTTTGGTATTGGCGGAGATGTGTGGCCTGTTTGCGGTGTGCGCTCTGCCGGCGGCACTTGAGGCGGAGCTTACGCGTGCAATTGATTCGGGCGCGATTTCGACAACGTTCGGTTGGGTGCGCTGCCCGTCCGAGGACGGCACCGCCTCAAATTTATGGCGTCGAGACGCTTTGGTTTTGGGCGGAGACCTTGACCGTTTTTGTTCAGATGTTTGCGGGATACGTTACGGCAATAGATTTAGGACGGTGTCGCAACTCGTTCCATTGGGTGCCGCGTCGCCTTTTGAGGTTGAGGCGTATTTGTTGCTTGGACTGCCGCGATCCCTGGGAGGCGAAGGGTTTTGCGGCATAGAGCTCAATGTCGAAGTGACGTTAAGCACAAGTGCTCGAGCGATTGTGGGAAAGTCCCGTGTGTATATCGATCTACTTCTGTCTTCGCCGGACGGCAGGCGACAGGTGGCCATTGAATGTCAGGGAAAGGCCTCGCACGGACGCGCAGGGGATGGCTTGCGTGACGCTGACCGCATGACGGCCCTTCAGGCCATGGGCTACGATGTGCTTCTCCTGACACACAGACAGATATCCGATGAGAATAGATTCCGCGCGATCGTTAAGGCCATATGCAGGATGCTCGATGCTGAATATTGTGATAAAAGCTCGGATGAGCAAAGGGCTGAGACATTACTCAGGTCTGAACTATTCGTTGACTGGACAAAATTGGGAGTAATCGACGGAAAGATGCCCGTTAGACACAAAATGGCTCGATCGTGGACGGCTGCGGTTCTAAGTGAGTAGGCTTTTGGCACTTTGGCGACCAGGCCGTTTTGAAACAAGTCATTTACCTGCGACTTTATAAAGCAATACGGATGGTCTGCTCGGCAAGTTCCAAAAAGTCTACTCACTTAGTTTTTGACGAGAAGCCGATGCCGAAGACGGTCCTATTTCAGGGCGTTAACAAGTTCGTGAGGCACGAAAAAGGCCCGAACCAATACGGTACGGGCCTCATCGAGCTAGAGGTTATGTCTCAAGCGGTTGGCTTAGCCAAAGTAGCGCTTAAGCTCCAGGTGGCTCCACTCAAAGACGGGGTTGCCAACGCAGCGACCCAGGGTCTCGGCCCACTTTTGGAACTTCTCGCGAGCAGGGGCGTCGCCAGTGATAAAACGCTCGTCGACGCCGTTGGCACGCATCAGGCGCCACTTGTAGTGGTCGCCGAAGTAGCTGCCGTCCGGGTTGCGGCCGCCCAGCCAAACCTGAGCAATGTTCTCAAAGCGGCGGTTCTCGTAGATCTCGCGGGGAGGGATGTGGCAGTGATAGTCGCAGATGGGCATATCCTCTGCATAATCGTGATACAGATGCTGAGCCGTAGCAGACTGGAGCATGAATTCCTTATCCATAAATGCTTTCATGGGTCGAACTCCTTTTCTGATTCATTCATCGAGTGGTAAACAGTTGGGGCTGCCCGTCCGCGCGGGCGGGCTGTACCTAACCATAGTATACCGAAAAAAGCAGATGTATACAACTGAAAAACTGACAAATTTTCAGGCATTTCCTTGTGAAAACCGCTGGAATTTATAAAAATGGCCTGTTCTGGCCTAAAAATCTAGCAAAAAACACTTGACTTATTTGTATACAACAGCATACAATAGGAGCAAGAGGGGAGAGTACACGAGCTCTCCCAAGCGAAGCAAAGCAAACTTAAAAGGAGAACACCAAAATGGAAACTTTGAATTACAAGGTTCTGGAACAGACTGGCTACAACGGCTACATCCTGAAGGATGCTCCCGTTAAGGTCATGCAGTTCGGCGAGGGCAACTTCCTGCGCGCTTTCGTGGACTACTTCTATGATATCGCCAACGAAAAAGCTGGCTACAACGGCAAAGTCAAGCTGGTGCAGCCCATCGGCAACTTCCCCCAGATGGCCGACTGGATCAACGAGCAGGAGGGCCTGTACACCCTGTATCTGCGCGGCAGCGAGAAGGGCCAGAAGGTCGATGCAAAGCGGGTGATCTCCTGCGTGTCCGACTGCGTCTGCCCCTATGTGGACAACAAGTGGGACGAAGTGCTGGCGCTGGCCCGCTCTGAGGAGCTGGAGACCGTTGTATCCAACACCACCGAGGCTGGCATCGCTTACAACAAGGGCGACAGCGAGTTCGATCAGGTGCCCCCCAACAGCTTCCCCGCAAAGCTGACCCGCGTGCTGTATGAGCGCTACAAGGCCTTCAACGGCGCTGCCGATAAGGGTCTGGTCATCCTGTCCTGCGAGTTGATCGACAACAACGGCAAAGAGCTGAAGAAGTGCTGCAACAACTACGCAAAGGACTGGAACCTTGACGCTGCCTTCATCGATTGGATGAACAACGCCAACACCTTCTGCTCCACTCTGGTGGACCGCATCGTTCCGGGCCGCATCCGTGACCCGAAGGAGCTGGCTGCTCTGGAAGAGGCCAACGGCTACCATGATGCTGTTCTGGACGTCGGCGAAGTCTTCGGCGTCTGGGTCATCGAGGGCCCTGCCGGTCTGGAGGACAAGCTCCCGTTCAAGAAGGCTGGCGTCAACGTCATGGTCGTGCCGGACGTTACCCCCTACAAGAAGCGCAAGGTCCGCATCCTGAACGGTGCCCACACCGGCTTCGTTCTGGGCGCATATCTGGCCGGTTTTGACATCGTGCGTGACTGCATGCACAACGACACCGTCCGCGGTTTCATGAACAAGATGCTGCATGAGGAGATCATCCCCACCCTGCCGCTGGACAAGAAGGATCTGGAGGACTTCGCATCCGCTGTGGAGGATCGCTTCAACAACCCCTTCGTCAACCACGAGCTGATGAGCATCTCCCTGAACTCCACCTCCAAGTGGAAGGCCCGCAACATGCCTTCCTTCCTCGCTTACATCGAGGAGCAGAAGAAGCTGCCCCAGTGCCTGACCATGTCTCTGGCCGCTTACATCGCCTTCTACTCCAACGACATTCAGGAGCGCACCGCCGACGGCCTGATCTGCAAGCGCCCGGCCGGCAACACCTATAAGATTCAGGACGACGCATGGGCACTGGACTTCTACTATGCCCACAAGGACGACACCGCCGCTGAGCTGGTGCACGCCGTGCTGAGCAACACCCAGATGTGGGATCAGGACCTGACCAAGATCGAGGGTCTGGAGGCTGCCGTTCTGGCCGACCTCGAAAAGATCCGCACCGAGGGTGCCGAGGCTGCTTATAAGAGCTGCCTGTAAGCCAAACACCGTTCCATGGGAACCGAGGGGCTGCTGCTGAGGGCAGCAGCCCCCTTTTTTGCAAAGAGAGTTTTTGAGGAGATACACTATGCCGCAGGCAATTCATATCAGCCCCATCGACAACGTTGTGGTCGCGCTGCACCCCATCGCCAAGGGCACCCTCGTGGAGGTGGACGGTCTGTCCGTCACCGCGCTGGAAGACATCCCGCAGGGTCATAAGATGGCAGTCGCCCCCATCAAGCAGGGCGAGAACGTCATCAAGTACGGCTTCCCCATCGGCCACGCCACCGCCGACGCCCAGCCGGGCACTTGGATGCACACCCACAACGTCCACACCAACCTTTCCGGTGAGGTGGAGTACAGCTACAACCCCGCCCCCGATCTGGCTCCGCTGCCCAAGGCGGCCCCGGAGACCTTTATGGGCTTCCGCCGCAAGGACGGCCGCGCCGCCATCCGCAACGAGATCTGGATCATCCCCACCGTCGGCTGTGTCAACGACATCGCCAAGAAGATCGTGGCGGACAATCAGGACCTCGTCACCGGCAGCATCGAGGGTCTGTACACCTTCACCCACCCCTTCGGCTGCAGCCAGACCGGCCATGACCACGCCCAGACCCGCAAGCTGCTGGCCGCACTGGTCCGCCACCCCAACGCCGCTGCCGTCCTCGTGCTCCATCTGGGCTGCGAGAACCTGCAGCACGATCAGTTCGTGGAAGAGCTGGGCGAGTACGACCACGACCGCGTGAAGTTCCTGACCTGTCAGGACGTGGACGACGAGTTCACCGCCGCCCGCGACATCCTGAAGGAACTGGCCGCCTACGCGGGCCAGTTCAAGCGTGAGCCTATCCCCGTGAGCGAGCTGGTGGTCGGCATGAAGTGCGGCGGCTCGGACGGCCTGTCCGGCATCACCGCCAACCCCACCATTGGCCGCTTCTCCGATATGCTGGGCCAGCGCGGCGGCTCCACCGTCCTGACCGAGGTGCCGGAGATGTTCGGTGCCGAGGGCTTCCTGATGGACCGCTGCATCAACCACGACGTCTTCGTGAAGGCGGAGAAGATGATCAACGGCTTCAAGGAGTACTTCATCAGCCACAATGAGGTCGTCTACGACAATCCCTCTCCGGGCAACAAGCAGGGCGGCATCACCACGCTGGAGGACAAGAGCTGCGGCTGCGTCCAGAAGGGCGGCACCGCCCCCATCATGGACGTCATCGGCTACGGCGACCCGGTGGTGACCAAGGGCCTGAACATGCTCTACGGCCCCGGCAATGACCTTGTGTCCGCTACGGCCATGACCGCTGCCGGTGCCCACATGATCCTCTTCTCCACCGGCCGCGGCACCCCGTTCTCGGCCCCGGCTCCCACCCTGAAGATCGCCACCAACACCCCGCTGGCCACCAAGAAGTCCGGCTGGATCGATTACAACACCGGCGTCATCGCCGACGGCGAGAAGACCATCGACGAGACCGCACAGGGTCTGCTGGAACTGGTCATTCGCGTGGCCAGCGGCGAGCAGACCAAGGCCGAGAAGCACGGCTTCCGTGAGATCTCCATCTTCAAGGACGGCGTTGTTTTGTAAATCACTCCCTTCGTCATCCCTTCGGGATGCCACCTCCCTCATGGAGGGAGGCTTTGGCCTACCCGAACGCAGAAAAAGGCTCCCTCTTTGAGGGAGCTGTCCAGCGGAAGCGAGACGGAGGGAGTACCATCAAGGAGGTAGAACTTATGAACCAGATCACCACCCAGTACGTTACCGAAGGCGGCGCCTGCTACGAGCAGTACGTCATCACCGACCCGGCTGCCAAGACGGCCCTGACCATCACCCCGGAGCGCGGCGGTATGATCACCGGCTTCACCCTCGACGGCGACGAGTACATCTGGACCCGCCGCCCCAACTTCAGCGAGTGCAACCGCCCCCGGTTCGGTGTGCCGGTGCTCTTCCCCAGCTGCGGCAACCCGGACGGCGGCGTCCACCTGTTTGACGGCAAGGCCTACCCCATGGAGTGCCACGGCTTCGCAGACCTCTGCGCATGGGAAGTGGAGAGTGTCGGCCCCGACGGCGTGACCCTTATTCTGGAGTCCACCCCGCTGACCAAGTTCCTCTACCCCTTCGACTTCACCCTGCTGGTGAACTACGACCTGAACGGCACCACCGCTTCCATCAGTATGACCGTCATCAACGAGGGTGATGTCCCGATGCCCTTCAGCTTCGGCTACCACCCCTACTTTACCGCTTCCGCGCTGGAGAATGTGGATTTTGACATCAAGTGCGCCACCTGCTCCGAGAACGCCAAGGGCGAGCAGCCCGCCGCCCCGGAAAAGATCACCCTGACCCGCAAGGAGGGCGCGGACAACTCCATCCGCCTGATGACCAGCGTGGAGTTCCCCATGACCTTCACCGACAAGGGCAACGGCCACAAGGTGACCGTGGACGCCGACGAGAGCTTCACCAACGGCGTGCTGTGGCAGCAGGATGCCGAGAGCTTCGTCTGTATGGAGCCTTGGAACGGCTGGGCCAACAGCGTCAATGAGGAAGGCAAGCACGAGGTGCTGGAGCCCGATGAGGCCCTCACGAGCGAGTGGACCATTACCATCGAGAAGGTCTGATGGATGGTTCTCTTTTGCGTGCCAAAAGAGAACCAGAAAAGCGCCGCTTTTTCGAGGCGCGGGCACGAATCAAGGGCTGCTCGCCCTTGATAAACCCAAAGTAGAACAAAATCCCCCGAAATCGGGCGGTGTGCCATTCGGCACAAACGCTTTTCCGATTTCGGGGGATTTTCAATTTGCGGCTCTGCCGCAGAAATTACTTCTCCGGTGCAGCGAAAGCAATGGGGGTAGCACCTGCAGCAGCGTCAACGCTCAGCAGGGAGATGGGGGTGACCTCGTAGCTCAGGGTCTCGAAGCTCTGGGTGGCGCCGTCATCGGTGGTGAACTCCAGAACGTACTTAGCGGAGGTGTCTGCGTCCTCCGGCAGGGTCAGAACGACGCTCTCGCCGTCTGCCAGACCCTCACCGGCCAGATTCTCACCCTTGTCCTCAGAACCGACAGCGTACAGGTACAGCTCGGCGACGTTGGTGCCGGTGGTGTTGTACACGGTGTACTCAGCGGGCTCCACAGCAGCCTCGGAAGAAGCGGCAGCAGAGGAAGCCACAGAAGAGGCGGCCACAGAAGAGGCGGCCACAGAAGAGGCAGCAGAAGAAGCGGTAGAGGAAGAAGAACCGCAAGCGGTCATGCCGATGGCCAGTGCCAGAGCAGCAGCCACGACAGCAGCATTTTTCAGTTTCATGGTAATGTATTCTCCTTGTTTGTGAAAAGTTCTTTCGTGGGCAGACCTTCGTGTGAAAAGTTGCCCACGAGTAACTATTATACATATTTCGACCGGAAAAGCAAGAAGTAATACTTTACAAAAGTATGAAAAGTAAAATAATTTTTGTTTCTGATGCAACAATAGACTATAATAAAATGTGAAATGTTGAAATAATATATTGACAATATACAAATCCTCTGTATACTTAAGCTAAAGTGGAAAAAATTGGAGGGGTATACTATGAAAAAGCTACTCGGAACGTTGTTGGCTGTGTTCATGGGTCTATTGCTTCTCTGCTCCTGTACAGCGAAAACAAGTAATTCGGCATCGTCCCTGCCGGACAGCCGGGACGAAATGGCCTTAGCTGGTGTCGATGCAAGATACAGTGCAATCTCTTCACAGACCGTCGAGCATGGTGAAGATTATGTCATCCAGTGGGAAGACCCTGCTATGGAAGCCCACGTCCGCTTTGTTCTGGATAAACCGGAAGGTGATATCCTGCACAGCGATGTGTGGAACATTCAAGTGCTTGTCTTGCGGGCAAGCAACGCAGATGGCTTTGATGTAGCATTGGAACAGCCTACCAGCGGGGATACATTCACCTTTGAGATGGTGGAGACGGACCCGGAAGTACGGCATTTGTACAATGGAACCGCCTTTCAGAGCCTGTCCGTACTGAACGACCTGAAGCATTTCGACAGCTTACAGTATTTTTCGTACAGCGCTTCGCAGCCGTATGATGAGCTGACCGACCTTTCCGGTCTGAGCGCCTGTAAGGGTTTGAAGATGTTGTCGATTGGCAATGCAAGACCGGAGACGCTGGCGCCGCTGGAAGAGTTACAGGCATTGCAGACGCTGACCCTGAGCAACTGCGGCACATTGGATCTCACGCCGCTGGGAAAGCTTCCGGCCTTGACTTCGGTGAGTCTGTCCGTGGATACGCTTGTTTCGCTGGAACCGCTGGCGCAGATGGAACAGCTGTCTTATCTGGGGCTGACGAGTGGGACGACATATCCCGGCTTGGAACCGCTGGTACAGACGAACATCCGTTATCTGAATCTGGGAGTCGGTCTGGATGATAGCAAGAGGTATGAGGAGTTGGACTATACCCCGCTGACCGAGATGAAAAGTTTGGTCTGGCTGGATTTGACACATCATACACGGGTGGATGAGGCGCTCTGCGGTGCCATTCTGGACAGCAACAAGGAGCTGAAGTATCTGGACATCTCGTACACAGAAGCCGCGAAGTCCGGCGCAAAACCTAAAGTTGAATATCTGATGGATAAAACCTAAACCACAAAAACAGCCCGTACAGTGCAAGACTGTACGGGCTGTTTTTCACGTTATCAGCGTTTTCAGTGGAAAACTTACTTGGGCTGCTTGCCGATATAGGCGAGGATGCCGCCGTCGGCGTAGAGGATCTGGCCGTTCACAAAGTCGGAAGCATGGGAGGCGAGGAAGACGCAGGGGCCGACCATGTCCTCCGGCTCGCCCCAGCGGCCGGCAGGGGTCTTGGCGGTGATGAACTGATCGAAGGGGTGGCGGCTGCCGTCCGGCTGGATCTCGCGCAGGGGCGCGGTCTGGGCGGTGGCGATGTAGCCGGGGCCCATGCCGTTGCACTGGATGTTGTACTCACCGTACTCGGAAGCGATGTTCTTGGTCAGCATCTTCAGGCCGCCCTTGGCAGCAGCGTAAGCGGAGACGGTCTCGCGGCCCAGCTCGCTCATCATGGAGCAGATGTTGATGATCTTGCCCTCGCGCTTGGCGATCATATCGGGCAGGACGGCCTTGGAGCAGTTGAACGCACCGCCGACGTGGACGTCGATGACCCGCAGGAAGTCGGCGTGGCTCATTTCAATCATGGGCACCCGCTTCATCAGGCCTGCGTTGTTCACGAGGATGTCCACGGGGCCCACCTCTGCCTTGATCTTGGCGATCATAGCGTTGACGGCGGCTTCGTCGGTGACGTCAGCGACGTAGCCGTGGGCGTCGATGCCCGCTTCCTTGTAGGCGGCGATGCCCTTTTCGAGGCTGCCCTCGTTGGAGCAGTTGAAGCAGACCGTTGCGCCGCACTGGGCCATGCCCGCAGCGATGGAAAAACCGATGCCGTGGGCACCGCCGGTGACGAGGGCGACTTTGCCCTTCAGATCGAATGCAGAAAGATTCATAATTTCCTCCTCAAGTTAAATTTTTAGCAAAAAGCCCCATACCGGGCAGCCGGTACGGGGCTTGTGCAGGGTGCTTTTTAGCGCAGGTCAGTGGTAGCGATGTTGTCCATGTCGTCAAACTCCATGTTCTCGCCGCCCATTGCCCAGATAAACGTATAGTTCGAGGTGCCTACGCCGCTGTGGATGCTCCAAGAGGGGCTGATGACAGCATCCTCGTTGTGCATCACGATGTGGCGGGTCTGGGTAGGCTCGCCGCACATGTGGAACACCACCTGCCCCTCGGGCAGTTCAAAGTAGGTATAGATCTCCATCCGCCGCTCGTGGGTGTGGCTGGGCATGGTGTTCCAGTTGGAACCCGGCTCCAGTTCGGTCATCCCCATGCTGAGCTGGCAGGTCTTCAGGACATCCGGGTGGATGAACTGGTTGATGGTGCGCTTGTTGCAGGTCTCGACACTGCCCAGAGGACGATGGTTTGCATCGGCCATCTTGATCAGGCGGGTCTCGTACGAGCAGTGTGCCGGAGCGGACACCATGTAGAACTTGGCGGGGTGCTCCGGATCGGCGGAAGCGAAGGTCACTTCCTTGGTGCCCTTGGTGATGTACAGGCAGTCCTTATAGCCCAGCTTGTACTCCACACCGTCGGCCACCACGATGCCGGTGGAATCCTTGCCGATGTTGAACATGCCGATCTCGCGGCGTTCGAGGAAATAGTGGGTGCCGAAATTGGCCCAGACGTCGATGCCCTTGTCGATGGAGACGGTCTCGTGCACCGGCATACAGCCCAGCGTGACCATACGGTCCACATGGCTGTAAACGGCCACGACCTCATCGGCCTTGTACAGGCCGGTGATCAGCATTTCGTCGCGCATTTCCTCGGTGGTATAGCGCTTGAAGTCCTTCTGGTTGCAGGAGTAACGGATATCCATTTCGGATCCCCTCCCGCTCTTAGCGCTGGATACGGCCGGAACCGTCGCCGCCAGCCAGCTTCTCGACCTCAGCAACGGTCATCATGTTGTAGTCGCCCTCGATGGAGTGCTTCAGAGCGGAAGCAGCCACAGCGAACTCAACAGCCTCCTGCGTGCTCTTGCCGGTCAGCAGAGCGTAGATCAGGCCGCCGCCGAAGGAGTCGCCGCCGCCAACGCGGTCGATGATCTTCAGCTCGTACTTCTTGGAGAAGCAGTACTCGTCGGAAGCGACATCGTACAGCATAGCGCTCCAGCCATTCTCGGAAGCGTTGTGGGACTCGCGCAGGGTGATGGCGACCTTCTCGAAGTGGAACTTGTCAGCCAGCTGCTTCGCAACGCTCTTGTAGCCCTCAGCGTTCAGCTTGCCGCCGTAGATGTCGGTAGCCTCAGCCTCGATGCCGAAGACGTCCTTTGCATCCTCCTCGTTGGAGATGCAGACGTCAACGTACTGGCACAGCTCGGTCATAGCGGCACGAGCCTGCTCACGGGTCCACAGCTTGCCGCGGTAGTTCAGGTCGCAGCTGATCTTCACGCCGTGTGCCTTAGCAGCCTTGCAGGCTTCGAGGCAGATCTCGACGACGTTCTGGCCCAGAGCCGGGGTGATGCCGGTGAAGTGGAACCAATCGACACCCTCGAAGATCTTGTCCCAATCGAAGTCGGAGGGCTGAGCCAGCTGGATGGTGCTGTTGGCACGGTCGTAGATGCAGACGGAACCGCGCTGAGAAGCGCCCTTCTCGTTGTAGTAGATGCCAACGCGATCGCCGCCGCGGGTGATCATGCTGGTGTCAACACCGTAACGGCGCAGGCTGTTGACGGCTGCCTGACCGATGGCGTGTGCGGGGAGCTTGGTGACGAAAGCAGCGTCCAGACCGTAGTTGGCCAGAGAAACTGCGACATTTGCCTCGCCGCCGCCGAAGCTAAACTCCAGATTGTTTGCCTGAACGAAGCGCTCATAGTTGAACGGCTGCAGACGAACCATCAGTTCGCCAAAAGTAACGACTTTCATTGTGGTATTCTCCTTTTTGTTGTTTCTTATATAAGCCCGCCGCAGGGAAGACCGGTGCGGCGGAGCATGGCAGGTGGGATGGCGTCAGGGCTTAGGCCTGAACGAGGTGGAAGGCGAAGCCGCCGATCTCGTCTGCGAAGTAGCAGGCGACAGTCTTGCCGTTCTTGACATTCTTGGAGTCCAGATCGAACTTCACGCCGCGCTGAGACAGGTGATAGATGGCGCGGTCCACATTGTTGCAGCCGATGGCGATGTGGCCATTGGTGCCGCGGCCCGGCTTCTTCATGATCTCGAATTCCTTGTTGCCGACGAAAATGCTGGAGTTGCCGGGAGCGACCTTCATATTCAGCATTGCACCGATGAAGTTGGCGATCTTCATGGCCTCCTCCTCGTTGCCGGTGTTGATGCCGACATGGTGCAGGTGCAGACCCAGCATGGTGTCAACGGCTTCCTTGCTCTGAGCAGTGATCTTTGCCCAGTCGCCAGCCTTGATGACGTCGCTCTTGCACATCCAAGTGCCGCCGACAGCAAAGATCTGGTCATAGCCCAGATAATCGTTGACGTTCTTGGCGTTGACGCCGCCGGTGCACATCCAGCGGGCACCCTTCAGGGCAGCGCCGATGTTCTTCAGCATACCAACACCGCCGTTTGCCTCAGCGGGGAAGAACTTCAGAGCCTCGCAGCCCATGTTCATGGCCTGCTGCATCTCACCGGCGGAAGCGGTGCCGGGCATCATGATGCCGCCCTTGTCGATGACGTGCTTGCAGACTTCGGGGTCGAAGCCGGGAGCAACGATGAAGGAAGCACCGGCTGCCATTGCGCGGTCAGCCTGTTCGGTGGTCAGGACAGTGCCGGCGCCCAGCAGCATTTCGGGCATCTCGTCGTGGATCTTGCGGATGCACTCCTCAGCACATGCGGTGCGGAAGGTGACCTCAGCTGCGGGCAGACCACCGTCTGCCAGAGCCTTGCACAGGGGCAGGGCTTCATCAACGCTGTTGAAAGCGATAACAGGGATAATGCCGATCTGATAGACCTTTTCGACAATGGGATTCATAACGCATTCTCCTTTTATTTTAACTCATGGGAGTGGGGCTTGCCGCCATTTGGGCACACCCCGCCCCACCATACGTTCGTACTATTAGTATAAACGACGAAACGACATTTGGTAATGCTCAACAAGCACAATGTTTTGCATAGGAGCTTGTATACATTGCACAAAAATGCCGAAGCATCACAGACCAAGCCGCTCAAACAGCTCGGCGACGCCGTCGTGGTCGCAGTCGCCGGTGCTGACGAGGTCGGCCAGCGCCTTGATCTGGGGCATCCCGTTGGCCATGACGGCGGCGATGCCCGCCTTTTCCAGCATGGCGCGGTCGTTCTCGCTGTCGCCAAAGGCGGCGGTGGCCTCGCGGGGGATGCCCAGCCGGTCGGCCAGCGCCAGCAGGGCCGTGCCCTTGTCCACGCCCTTGGCCGTGAGCTCGATGTTGTCCGGTGCGCCCTGCACCACTTCGGCCCCCTCCAGCGCGTAGAAGCGGGGGAGGGCGGCCTGTGCCTCCTCCGGGGTATCGAAGAACATGCAGAACTTTTCGACCTCGTGGGCGTGGCGGCTCATCCACTCGCCGAGGTCGTTCACCACGGTGAAGCGGCCGTCGTTGGGCTGGCGGGCCTCGGTGGAGCCGGTGCGCCGGGCATAGCGGACCCCGAACCGCGCCATGCCCACCCGGTCGCGGTAGGTGCGGCCATCGCAGAAGACGCTCAGGGCGCCGGGGTATTCCATATAAAGTGCAAAGGCCTCCCGCGCCAGCTCCACCGGCATGGGCCGGGCGATGAGGGCCGTGGGTTCGGTGGTGCGGTGCTCGGCGGCGTTCCAGTAGCGGCTGTAGACTGCGCTCATGGGGTCCGCGCCGAGGTCCCAGACTGCGGCTCCGTTGGAGGTGATAGCGTAGCGGATGCCGGGGAGCTGGGCCACCACCGGCGGCAGATTGGACAGCGGGCGGCCCGTGGCGGGCAGCACCACCACGCCCTGCGCCACCGCGTCGGCGATAGCTTGGCGGGTGCGGGGAGTGACTGCACCTTGGCGGTCCAGCAGCGTGCCGTCGAGGTCGAGGGCGATGAGACGGGGATGAATGAGGTTTGACATAAGGTCTCCTTTGGGCTTGCATACTCCCTCAGTCACGGCTTTGCCGTGCCAGCTCCCTCGGTGAGGAAGCCTTTTGCGTGACGGACAGATGGAAAGCCTCCCTCCGGGAGGGAGGTGGCATCGCGCAAGCGATGACGGAGGGAGTGAGGAACACTTTTATTGTATCCTAGAATTTGTATTTGCGCAATACGTCGCCTTGTGGTAAAATAAAGCGCTACGAAATCAAAAATATAGGAGAAAAGACATGAAGACCCCATCCCTGCGTTCCAAGCTGAAGCCGCATCTGTGGTTTCAGGCCTATTGGGTGATCTATCTCATCTGGTTTTTCTGGCTGGACTTGACCATCAAAAATCCGAAGTACATCATCCATTCCCCCATCGACGACCTTATTCCGTTCAATGAATGGTTCATCTTCCCCTATTGCAGCTGGTTTGTGCTGCTGGCGGCGGTGACGGCGATGCTCTGGTGGTATGACACCGAGAGCTACGACAAGCTCTGCCTGATGATGTTCTCCGGCATGACCCTCTGCCTGATGATCTACATGATCCTGCCCAACGGGCTGGATATCCGCCCCACGGCGGAGGCCATCGGCCGCGACAACCTTGCGATGCGGATCATGCAGCTTATCTGGAAGGCCGATTCCTCGGTCAACGTCTGCCCGTCCATCCACTGCCAGAGCTCCGGCTGCATGGCGCTGGCCTTTTCCCAGAGCAAGCTGGCAAAGCACCGCCCGGCGCTGAAGGCCGTGGCGTGGGTCTGGGCCGGGCTCATCTGCCTGTCCACCGTTTTCACCAAGCAGCATTCCATTATTGATGTGGTCTGCGGTCTGGTGCTGGTGGCCGTCTGGGTGCCGTTCCTGTATGGCAAAAAGACGAAAATCGCAGATTGACAAGAAAATCTTGCATTTTGTGGCCCTTTCCTCTTGACGGCGGACGTTGTTCCGGGGTAAAATGAAGCTGGCGCTTGCACTAATATATCAGAGAGCGGAGCGCCTACGTTTTGGTTGCCAAAAGGAGAGAGGAACGATGGCAGTACGGAGTGCACGAGAGGCTGCATACGAGACCATCCGCAGCCGTATCATTACAATGGAACTGAAACCCGGCGATGAACTCAACGATCATGAGCTGGCGCAGGAGCTCGGCATCAGCCGTACCCCCATGCGGGAAGCGCTCATCATGCTCAACATCGCCCACATGGTCACCATCAAGCCGCAGAGCGGTACATACGTTGCCCCCATCGACCTGAAGCTGATGGAGATGGAGCAGTTTGCCCGCTATACCTTAGAGAAGGAGATCCTGAACCGCGTCCGCGGCCGTCTGACCGGCGAGCAGGAGGCGGCCTACCGGCTGCTCATCGAGCGGTACCGCGTGCTGGAGAGCGACCCCGGTGCCGAGAACCGCGAGACCCGGATGCTGGACCTCGACAACGCCTTCCACCGCCGTGCCTTTGAGCTGTGCGGGATGGAGGAGCACTTCGACCACATGCTGTCCACCTTCCAGCACATCGAGCGGCTGCGCAAGTTCAGCTTGCAGACCGAGGAAAACAAGTCCGTCTGCGGCGCGCACACCCGCATTCTGGAAGCCGTGCTCCACGGCAGCGAGGAGGATGTGGGCCGTGCCCTGAGCGACCACCTCAACCGCTATAAGCTCTCGGTGGAACAGGCGAAGGCAAACCATCCGGATTACTTTATTGATGGTTGACGATATTGACAAAAAAATAGCAAGAAAATCGTGGAATAGACGGCTGCAAAAGGGGCAAAATCCTTTGTGCAGTCGTCTTTTTGTCTAAAGTATACAAGAAAAAACTTCAAAAAATGTCAAAACGCCAATTGCCAAGGCGAAACTGATATATTAGAATATAAGCAGGGATGTGCCGCAGCGGTTGCTGCGGACGGAATAGCAAAGCAACATAAGGAGGAAACCCCTATGCCTATGAAAATGGGTTGGCGTTGGTATGGTGAGGGCAACGACCCCATCACCCTCAACGACATCAAGCAGATCCCCGGCGTGACCAGCATCGTCTGGGCGCTGCACAATAAGATGCCCGGCGAGATCTGGGAGATCGACGAGATCCAGAAGGTCGCAGACCAGATCCACGCTTACGGCTTCGATATGGACGTGGTCGAGTCCGTCAATGTCCACGACGACATCAAGATCGGTCTGCCCACCCGCGACAAGTATATCGAGAACTACAAGCAGTGCATCCGCAACCTGTCCAAGTTCGGCGTCAAGGTCATCTGCTACAACTTCATGCCCATCTTTGACTGGACCCGTACCGACCTGTTCCACCCCGTCGGCGATGGCTCCACCGCTCTGTTCTATCAGAAGGACATGATTCAGGACGACTACAAGGCCATGGCCGACTACATCCTCGGCTTTACCGAGAAGTATCACATGACCTTCCCCGGCTGGGAGCCGGAGCGCATGGCAAAGCTGGACGAGCTGTTCAAGGCCTACGCCCCTGTCACCAAGGAGAAGCTGTGGGAGAACCTGAAGTACTTCCTCGAAGCCATCATGCCCACCTGCCGCGAGTGCGACATCAAGATGGCCATCCACATGGACGATCCCCCTTGGGATATCTTTGGTCTGCCCCGTCTGCTGGTGGATGCCGAGAGCATCGACCGCTTCCTGAGCATGGTGGACGACGAGTACAACTGCCTGACCCTGTGCTCCGGCAGCCTGAACGCGAACCCCAACAACAACGTTGCTGAGATCGTGCGCAAGCACTGCGACCGCATCGCCTTCGCTCACATCCGCAACATCCACCACTTCCCCAACGGCGACTTCTCCGAGGCTGCTCACCGCGACTGCTGCGGCGAGACCGGCATCATCGAGATCCTGCGCGCTTACCATGACGGCGGCTACGAGGGCTACATCCGCCCCGACCACGGCCGCCAGCTGTGGGAGGAAGGCCCCGGCAACTGCCGCCCCGGCTACGGCAAGTATGACCGTGCTCTGGGCATCCAGTATATGCTGGGCGTCTGGGATCTGCTGGATCGTCTGGATGAAGAGAAAAAGAAAGGCTGAATGTTATGAAGCTGACTGATATCAAGAATGGCAATCTGTCCGCCGAGTGGGCAGAAAAGGGCTACGAGCTGCCTAAGTTCGATGTCGAGGCCGTCAAGGCCAAGACCCACGCGGAGCCTACTTGGGTCCACTTCGGCGCTGGCAACATCTTCCGCGCTTTCCCGGCCGCCGTCCTGAACGACGCGCTGAACAGTGGCAAGTATGACCGCGGTGTCATCGTGGCCGAGAGCTTCGACTACGAGATCATCGACAAGGCTTACCGCCCCTACGACAACATGAGCCTGCTGGTCTGCCTGAAGTCCACCGGTGACATCGAGAAGAAGGTCGTGGCCTCCGTCACCGAGAGCCTGAAGGCTGACCCCTCCTTCACCGAGGACTGGGCCCGTCTGGTGGAGATCTTCCAGAACCCCAGCCTGCAGATGATCTCCTTCACCATCACCGAGAAGGGCTATGGCGTGGCTCCTGCCGATCTGGAGCGCGGCCTGACCCCCGTTCTGGCCATGGGCAAGGTCACTGCTCTGCTGTACGAGCGTTTCAAGGTCGGCAAGCTGCCCCTGACCGTGCAGAGCATGGACAACTGCTCCCACAACGGCGACAAGGTCAAGAATGCGGTCATCACCTACGCGACCAAGTGGGTCGAGCAGGGTCTGGTCCCCGCTGAGTTCCTCGCCTATGTGCAGGACGAGACCAAGATCACCTTCCCGTGGAGCATGATCGATAAGATCACCCCGCGCCCCGATGCCAAGGTTCAGCAGATGCTGGCCGACGACGGCTTTGAGGACAACTACACCATCGTCACCGAGAAGCACACCTTCACGGCTCCCTTCGTCAACGCCGAGGAGACCCAGTACCTGTGCATCGAGGACCACTACACCAATGGCCGTCCTCCGCTGGAGCTGGGCGGTGTCCTGTACTGCGACCGCGAGACCGTCGATAAGATCGAGAAGATGAAGGTCTGCACCTGCCTGAACCCCCTGCACACCGCCATGTCCATCTATGGCTGTATGCTGGACTACACCCTCATCTCCGCCGAGATGGCAGACGAGGATCTGCGCTCCTTCATCCAGAAGATCGGCTACATCGAGGCAATGCCCGTTGTCGTGGATCCGGGCGTCCTGAACCCCTACGAGTTCATCGGCGCGGTCATCAACCGCCGTCTGCCCAACCCCTTCATGCCCGACGCACCCCAGCGCATCGTCACCGATACCTCTCAGAAGCTGGCCATCCGCTTCGGCGAGACCATCAAGGCTTACGAGGCACGGGGTCTGGACAAGTCCAACCTCGTCCTGATCCCGCTGGTGCTGGCCGGTTATGCCCGCTACCTGAAGGGTGTCGATGACAACGGCAAGGCTTTCGAGATCTCTCCCGATCCGATGCTGGCTGAGCTGCAGGCCATCGTGGCCCCGCTGGAGGTCAAGGAAGGCGAGCAGGACTTCAGCTGCCTGAAGAATCTGTACAGCCGCGCCGACATCTTCGGTGTCAACCTGTATGAGGTCGGTCTGGGTGAGCAGATCGAAGGCATGGTCAAGGAGCTGTACGCTGGCAACGGCGCTGTCCGCAAGACCCTGCACAAGTACGTCGCCGCCCGCTGAGGCGCTGACATTTCTCTTTTAAGTTAAGCTATCTTCGTGCCCACGCTGCGTTTTGCTTTGCCGCAGCGTGGGATTTTTTATGCCCGTAACTCCCCCAGTCTGCTTCGCAGCCAGCCCCCTCTGGGAGGGGGCCTGATAGTCTTCCTCGCAAGGTTCCCGGTTCCGCCAGCGTATGAAGTGGAACCGATGGGGTGGATTTTGCACGGCGTTTGTTTTATAATAAAGAAAAAACCGGGAGGTAAATTGCATGAAGGTAATGGTCTTCGACGTAGGCGGCACCGAGATCAAGTATTCGGTCATGGATGACACCATGAACTACTATGAGTCTGGCAGCGTGCCCACGCCCAGCGACAGTCAGGAACATTTTCTGGAGACGATGGCGGAGATCTACCGTCCCCACAGGGATGAGGTGGACGGCATCGCGCTGAGTCTGCCCGGCTTCATCGACGCCGAGCACGGCGTGGTCAAGGGCGGCGGGGCCCCCTCCATCATCTACAACATCGGCACGCCGGTGGGCCCGCGCCTTGCCGAAAAGTGCGGTTGCAAGGTCTGGATCGAGAACGACGGCAAAGCCGCCGCCATCGCCGAATTGCAGCGGGGTGTCCTCAAGGGCTGCAGCAACGCGGCGGTGTTCATCATCGGCACCGGCGTGGGCGGCGGCCTCATCGTCAATGGCCAGCTGGTGCGGGGCCGGGACTTTACGGCGGGGGAGTACAGCTTCATGAACACCAACGCCGACGAGTGGAACAACGGCAGAAAGACCATGGCGTGCCAGTGCAGCACCACGGCTCTGCTGGACGCCTACCGGGAGCGCAAGGGTCTGCCCGCGGACGCGCCCATGAACGGCAGAATCTTCTTCGACGCAGCCAACGCCGGGGAGCCGGAGGCGCTGGAAGTGCTGGAAAAATTCTGCTTTGCCGTGGACGTGCAGATCTATAATCTGAGCGTCCTGCTGAATCTCGAAAAGGTCGCCATCGGCGGCGGTATCAGCAGCCAGCCCCTCCTGATCGAGACGCTGGACCGGGTGTATGAGGAGCAGATCCTGAAGGGCCACCCCTTCAGCGAGGAACAGGCCCGCAGCCTTGCCCACCCGGAGATCGTGGCGTGCGCCTTCCACAATAAGTCCAACCAGATCGGGGCGCTGGTCAGCTACCAAAACGCCTTTTATCCGCAAAAATAATGCGGTAGAAAACGCCATTTTGCCCCGGTTTGCATTTCCACCTTGAAGCAAAGCGAAAAATGGTGTATTATAATGGGTATTGAATCATGAGTAGTTCCGGGCGGTTTGGCCCGGATGAAGGGGGAACGCCACATGGCTGATAAAAACTTTTTGACTGAGATCATCGACGCCGACCTCGCCGAGGGCAAGATCAGCGAGATCCATACCCGTTTCCCGCCGGAGCCGAACGGCTACCTGCACATTGGCAGCGCCAAGGCCATCTACATCAACTGGTCCATCGCGAACCAGTACGGCGGTAAGTTCAACCTGCGTCTGGACGACACCAACCCCGCCCGCGAAGGCGAGGAGTACGTCAACAGCATCATCGAGGATCTGCATTGGCTGGGTGCCGACCCCAACGGCGGCATCTTCTACGGCAGCGATTACTTCGACAAGTGCTACGAGTACGCCGAGAAGCTCATTCAGGAGGGCAAGGCTTACGTCGATGACCTGACCCGCGACGAGATGCGCGAGTACCGCGGCAGCGACGCCGGTAAGCCCAGCCGCCCGTCCCCGTGGCGGGACCGCACCCCGGAAGAGAACCTTGACCTGTTCCGCCGGATGCGTGCGGGCGAGTTCAAGGAGGGCGAGAAGACCCTGCGCGCCAAGATCGACCTTGCCAGCCCCAACATGAACCTGCGTGACCCGGCCATCTACCGCATCAAGTACGCCGAGCATCACCGGCAGGGCAGCAAGTGGTGCATCTATCCGATGTACGACTTCGCCCACCCCATTCAGGACGCCATCGAGGGCATCACTCACAGCATGTGCAGCTTGGAGTTCGAGAACCACCGCCCGCTGTACAACTGGGTCATCGAGAACATCTTCGGCACCGAGTTCCCCAAGCAGCGCGAGTTCGCCCGCCTGAACATGACCAACACCGTCATGAGCAAGCGCTACCTGCGTGAGCTGGTGGAAATGGGCATCGTAGACGGCTGGGACGACCCCCGGATGCCGACCCTCTGCGGTCTGCGCCGCCGCGGCTACACCCCCACCTCCATCTTCACCTTCGTGCGGGAAGCCGGTATTTCCAAGTCCGACAACCTCATCGATATGCGCCAGCTGGAAGCCTGCATCCGCAGCGAGCTGGACCTGACCGCTCAGCGCCGCATCGCCGTGCTGGACCCGGTGAAGCTCATCATCGACAACTACCCGGAGGACAAGACCGAGTACTTCGACATCGCCAACAACCCCAACCGTGAAGCCAACGATACCACCACCCGCAAGGTGGCCTTCACCAAGGAGCTTTGGATCGAGAACGAGGACTTCGCCGAGGTGCCGCCTCCCAAGTTCAAGCGCCTGACCCTCGGCGGCGAAGTCCGCCTGATGGGTGCCTATATCGTCAAGTGCGAGAGCGTGGAGAAGAACGCGGACGGCTCCATCGCCGCGATCCACTGCACGGCTGATATCGAGACCGGCAACGGCAACCCCGCCGACGGCCGCAAGGTCAAGGGCACGATCCACTGGGTCAGCGCCGCGCACGCCGTGGACGCCGAGGTCCGCCTGTACGACAAGCTCTTCACCGAGGCCAACATGAACGCCATCCCGGAGGGCAGCGACTACAAGGACTACCTCAACCCCGAAAGCGTTGTGGCCCGCACCGGCTGCAAGCTGGAAGAGAGCCTGAAGGACGCAAAGCCCGGCGAGAAGTTCCAGTTCGTCCGCACCGGTTTCTTCACCCCGGATTCCAAGAACCCCGGCGTGTACAACCGTGTCGTGACCCTGCGCGACAGCTTCAAGCCCGCAAAGTAAAATTTTCCCCAAAGGAGCAAACAGCAAGATGAAAAAACACATGAGTCGGAATACCATTCTGATGGTGGTGCTGGATCTCGTGCTGGGCATTGTCCTGTCCCTGTACATCGCCAACACCGGAACGGTGCCCGCCGCCGATAACGCCGCTACCTACACCGACGGCACCTATACTGCCAGCGCGAAAGGGTGCCTGAGCGATGTGGCGGTAACGGTGACCATCACCGGCGGCAAAGTGACCGGTGTGAACATCGATGCTTCGGGCGAAACGCCCGCGCTGGGCGGCAAAGCGGCCGAAAGCTTGGCCGTCAGTCTGCAGGAAGCCGGCGGCACAGCTGGGGTGGATGCTGTTTCCGGCAGCACCATGACCAGCGACGCCATCTTCACCGCCATGGACGATTGTCTGGCGCAGGCCGCACAGTAATCGCAAACACCCAACTGCTGCACGGCATCTGCGCGTGCAGCAGTTTTTGTTTTAGGGGAGGTGCACCTTCGTACAACCTCTCAGTCTCGCTTCGCTCGACAGTCGTCCACCCTTTGTCGCTTACGCGACATCTCCCTCCGGCCGGAGGGAGTCTTTCCTAGTAGGGGAGCCTCTGGCGAAACCGGATACTCTGCGGGGACTGCCAAGGCCTCTCCTGCTAGGAGAGGTCGTATGGAGAACAGCGTGATCTTGTAAAGGACGTTTATGTTACTGGATATCTTACCATTAAAAAATAACACGGCCCGGCTCATCCGTGTCTACGGGGACGAGCCCTGCATTGCGGTGCCGGGGGAGGTGCCGGGGCCGGGAGGGGAGAAGTGGACCCTCACGGAGCTGGGGGACTACTGCTTTTCTGAAAAGCTCCGGGATCTGCCCGCCGCCGATGCCCTCTGCCGGTACGAAGTCGGCGGGGACGGGGCGGTGACCCTGACCCGCGCCTTTGGCCGGGCGCTGGCAGGACGCCGCCGGTACGACCTCGACTTCGGGGACGCACCGGAAGAGACTGACCTGCACCCCGTCTGCGGGAGCTTCCTCGAAGAAGCCGTCCTGCCCGACGGGCTGCAGGTCATCGGAAGCTGCGCATTCTACAACTGCCGCAAGCTGCGGCGGCTCTCCTTCGGGGCCGTCGACCTGACCGTGGGCAGCGATGTCTTCCTGAACTGCTTCGCGCTGGCGGACCTCGTGGTGCGGGCTGAGCCGGAAGCGGCCACCGGGCTGTTCGCCCTCGTCAACAACATCACCGAGGCGGTGCGTGCTCTGTTCTGGCTCCCCGGCGAAGCGGCCCCCCGCGCGGGGCTGTGGTACCCCGCCTACTGGGAGGACGTGGAGGAATCCCCGGCCCACATCCTGCTGCACACCTTTTCCGGGCAAGGATACCATTACAGACAGTGTTTTCTGAACGGGAAATTCCTCTGCGCAGAATATGACGCCATCTTCCCGGAGGGTCACGCCGCCGAGGACAGGAACATTATGGCCATGCTTTGCTTCGACCGGCTGCGCTGGCCGTGGAACCTGACCGAAGGGGCGAAAGCGGCCTACACGGCGTTCCTCAAAGCCAACACGGGCCGGGTGGTTGCCCGGCTGTTGAAGGCGCAGGACCTCGACGGCCTGAAAGCCCTGCTGGCGCTGGATGTGCTGGACGCCGCCGCCTTTGCCGAGGCTGCCCAGATGGCCGCCAAGGCCGACAACGCGGCGGCAGCGGCCCTGCTGGCCGATGCGGAGTACACAAAGCTGTCCGCAAAGCCGAAAAAGAAACGATACGATTTTGATTTCTGAGGTGAGGAAAGTGACCCAGCTCCCCGAAAAAGAAAAATTCTTCGACCCCCGCAAGCCCTTTGAGTCGAAGCGGCCGGAGACCCACGAGGAGTGGCAGGCGCGGATGGGCGGCGAGGTGCTGGCCGTGGTGCGCAGCGGGCTGTATCTGGATTTCCGCTTTCTGGACATGGCCCTTTCGGCCCTGCCCCCCACCCCGGACGAACGGTGCGGCGTGCTGGCTACGGATGGCCGTATCCTCTGCTATCAGCCCAGCGCCCTGCTCCGGCTCTACAAACAAAATCCGAAATATCTCAACCGGTTGTATCTCCATACGATATTCCACTGCGTATTCCGACATCTCTGGATGAAGGGGCGGCGGGACCCCCGTTTGTGGGGCCTTGCGTGCGACATCGCGGTGGAAAACGTCATCGATGGGCTGAACCGCTCCAGCGTCAAGCGGCCGCTGACCTATGTGCGGCAGAACGCCTATGGGTCCATCGCGGCGGAGGGCAAAGTGGTGGCGGCGGCCCCGGCCTACCGATGGCTGGTGAAGCAGACCCCCGGCGTGCTGCGGCAGCTGGAGCGGGAGTTCACCACCGACGACCACCGCCTCTGGCCCAAGGACGCCCCCGAACAGCCCCAGCAGATGCCCACGCCCCTGCCCCAGAAAACGTGGCAGAAGATCGGCGAGCGGATGCAGACCGAACTGGAACTGCGGGACAAGGAAGCGGGCGAGGGAGCCGACAACCTGCGCGAACAGGTCAAAGCCGCCAACCGCAGCCGCCGCAGCTACCGGGACTTCCTCCGCCGCTTCTGCGTCACGCGGGAGGAGGTCCACCTTGACCCGGACGAGTTCGACCTGAACTTCTACACCTACGGCCTCTCCGTCTATGGGAACATGCCCCTCATCGAGCCGCTGGAAACGCGGGAGAGCAAAAAGATCGAGGAACTGGCCCTCGTCATCGATACCAGCTATTCCACTTCCGGTGAGCTGGTGCGGGCCTTTCTGGCTGAGACCTACACTCTGCTGAAGGGGCGGGAGAACTTCTTCCACCGGATGAACCTCCACCTCATCCAAGCGGACAATGCCGTCCGGCAGGACCTGCTGGTCCGGAACGAGGACGAGCTCATCCACGCTATGAACCACTTCCAGCTCCGGGGCGGCGGCGGAACGGACTTCCGCCCGGCCTTTGCGTACGTCAGCCAGCTCTGCGCCGAGAAAAAGTTCTCGAATCTGCGGGGGCTGCTCTACTTCACCGACGGCATGGGCAGCTACCCGGCCCGCCGCCCGGCCTATGACACCGCCTTTTTGTTCCTTGGCGACCGCTTCGACGACGCCAACGTTCCGCCATGGGCCATGAAGGTGGTGCTGGACGAGGATGAATTCACCGGCCCGTCCGCCAAGGCGGCTTCGGCTCTCGCCGAAGCGCTGAACGACGAGGATGACCCCTACCGCGAACTGAACAACACCTGAGGATGTGAGGAAGCTTTATGAATATCCAACGAGCCAAGCAAGAGATCGAACATACCGTCAAAGCCTATCTGGCCAAGGACGCGCTGGGCGAATACGCCATCCCGGCCATCCGGCAGCGCCCCATCCTGCTGATGGGCCCTCCGGGCATCGGCAAGACGCAGATCATGGAACAGGCGGCGCGGGAGTGCGGCGTGGCGCTGGTGGCTTACACCATCACCCACCACACCCGCCAGAGCGCCGTGGGTCTGCCCTTCATCCGCCAGCGCAACTACGGCGGCAAAGATGTCTCCGTGACCGAATACACCATGAGCGAGATCATTGCTTCTGTTTATGAAAAGAATCATCTCGGACTGACCTGTATGCTGGCGCCGAAGCTTGATTACAGCAGTACAACAAAACCAGATGGCAGTATGCTGAACTATTATGTGAAACTGATTAATGAGCAAAAAGGGGAAACAGGGCTTTCCGGTACTTGTGAGTCAGAAACGGATGTGATACAGAAACTGCAGGAAGATCAGGAGTTCATGCAAAAAAAATTGAATACGTTTGCTTTTTCTTCTTTTTACGCTGGAGAACAGACGGATGAAGAAATGGAAAAAGCATTGCAGCAGCCTGTTCTTGAACAGATTCGTACGGTTGTAAAAGCCAAGGATACCGAGGGGGATATTGTAAGATATCAGAACGATCAGGTTACAAGCCAGAAAGTGATATCGGAAGAAGAGGAGCAATTTACATACCGTTCCTGGATGAAAGTAAAGAGTGTGGAATCTGCACTTGGATATACCAGTGTTCTGCTGGATTTGGATGCTATTCTTTATCCGAAAACAGAAGAGGATCGCTGGGAAAATATCGGCAAGGAATTTGCGGCGAATCTTTCTACGTACTGGAAGCTATTCTCCGGTTTTGACGGCACGACCGTATCGGAATGTGACACCAGAATCCGGACATTTCTGAATTCCCGTTATGAAGATGACAGAGAAGACAATGCCATCACATTAAGGACAACAGGAACCGATGAAACAGCGTATTATGTTCTTCGCACGCACAATGAAGATGTCAGAAAAGTTACAGGCGGAACAGCAGAAAAACTTGAAGATTCCGCGTGGCTGATTCGCGCAGAGCAAAGTGAGGTAAGGATTACGCTTGGAGCATCGGATCAACGGTATTACTATGAGAAAGGGGCGAAAAACGAATGAGAGTCTGCATTGTTGCGGAAGGATGCTACCCTTTCGTCGTAGGAGGTGTTTCAAGCTGGGTACACAGCCTGATCCAGCTGTTTCCGGAAACGGAATTTGTGATTCTTGCAATTGCGGCAAATCGTTCCCAGCGGGGAAAATATGCCTATGAATTGCCGAAAAATGTGTCTGCGGTCTATGAACTTTATCTTGACGATGTGGACTGGAGCGGCAGCAAGAAACTGCACAGAAAACGGCTGAAAAAAGAACAGTATCAGGCACTGCGCAGTCTGATTCTGGATCAGGACATCGAGTGGGATGTTTTGTTTGACCTTTTCCAGAAAGAAAATGTTTCCCTGAATGCGCTGCTGATGGGGGAGGATTTTCTGAATGCGGTCAGA
>OIDP01000290.1_pt1 | contig 25548 bp, 28 predicted proteins | sample 1581591 | NCBI WGS metagenome assembly OIDP01 (sample SAMEA3882552, study PRJEB24775) | human gut metagenome | biome: human-associated habitat; feature: intestine environment; material: feces | place: Netherlands | collected 2009/2010 | reverse complement strand
TGTTTTCCCCGCCGTTGAAGAAAAAGGTCACATGGGCGAACTTCTCGGACTCCGCGCAGTGGAACTGGGTTTTTCCGGCCTCGGAGAGGACCTGGGCCAAAGGTTTTACCACGTGTTCCGGCGCAAAGGCGATGGGCAGATGCTTGAACTTGTCGTGATACAGTGTCAGGATAGCGAAGTACAGATCCTTCAGCTTCCGGCGCTCCACGGCCCGGAAGTCGTCCGCCGTGAACAGTTCCGTCAGCTCGATCTCCCGCTCACCCCGGCGGCAGCAGAACACCACCGCGTCGTGATCCCGGATGCGGCCGACGGGAACGCCGCGCTCAGTCAGCACCATGGGCTCCAGATGATAGTCGTCCTGCCCTGCGGTATAGGCATGCCGGACGGCCTCTGCCAGCTGGGCACCGCCGTGATTGGATACAGACATCAAAAGACCTCCCCTATGTTTCAGGCCGCCATTCACAGTGGGCAGGAGAGCTTCTGTAAACGGACAGCTGAAGAATGTAAACGTTTGCGGTTTTCTTGATTTTATTTTAGGATATCCGTCTGTCATTTGTCAAGTCGGCGCCCGCCAAAGAATCTTCGGCAGATTTGGAGAAATTACTATAATGATAATTTTTTCGGAGATATTGACAAGTTTGATATAATTCTATATGCTGTTCAATAAGAAAAGTGAAATTGACGATTTGTTTGATTTTAACGGCGTCAAAATGAAAACGTTTACGCAATGGAACCGGCTCAGGCATGGACCGATGGAAAGGACAGAGATCATGAAGAACGTGACACTGAAGGATGTGGCCAAGGCCGCCGGTGTCTCTTATGCAACGGTATCCCGGGCTCTGTCGGGGAGTAACCAGATTGGAAAGAGCACGCGGGAGCGGATTGTCCGCCTGTGCGACGAGATGGGGTACACGGGGAACTACGTGGCCCGCTCCATGGTGATGAAAAAGACGTATCTGCTGGGACTGGTGGTGCCGGCCATTGAAAATGAGTTCATGTCCCAGCTGGCCTATTATGTGGAGATGAGCGCCCGGGCCAGGGGCTACAACATTATGCTGTGCAACTCGGAGCCGGATTTGAAACAGGAGGAGATGGTGGTCAAACTGCTGCTGGGCCGCCGGGTGGACGGGATTTTGATCGTCCCCCAGTCCCCGGCCACCTATGAGAAGATCGCCCCGCTGCTGGAGCAGATCCCTGCGGTGTTTCTCAGCGAGAATCTGCGGGATCAGCCCCAGAGCTACGTATCTGTGGACAACAGCCGAGGCGCCTATCTGGGGGTGGAGTATCTCTACGGACTGGGACACCGGGAGATCCTGTACTTCGGCTGCCGGAACTCCACTACCCATCAGCTCCGGGCGGAGGGCTATCTGCGGGCCTGCCGGCAATTCGGGCTGGAACCCAGGCTCCATCACAGCGACTTTGCCCGGTCCTCCATCGAGAATGGATATCAGATGGTCAAGGAGCTGTTTGCAAAGCCCATCGACTATACAGCGATCTTTGCCTCTACGGACTCCAACGCACTGGGCATCCTGAAGGCGGCTGACGAGCTCCATATCCGCATCCCGGGGGATCTCTCCCTCATCGGATTTGACAACATCCCCTCCACTGCGCTGCCGCGCATCGACCTTACCACCATTGAGCAGCCGAAAAAGGAAATGGCCGTCCAGGCGGTGGATATGCTGCTGGACAAGATCGAAAAGGGGACCCAGGGTTATGTGCACCAGATTTTGATGCCCAGCCTGGTCCAGCGGGGGACCTGCCGTTCTCTGACATGATGGCAGAGCGTTTTTTCAATTTGAAGAGTGACAGAAAAAACACCGTTCCTGGCGGTGTTTTCTCTTGCGGCCGAGGTGCGGGTGAAAAGAAAACGGACTGCAGCAACTCCAGAGCTTCACAATAATATCTAGCAGGATATCCGCGCTGGTGGCATCCCTCTTGTCCAAAGCGTGATTCATATGGCTGTAGCTCTCCCGGTATTTCAGAATTTTCCAGACCAGCCCAGAAGAAGCGATCTGCAATGGACTGGCGGAACTGGATATTCAGCGTGTTTTTCAGCTTCTTGACCCAGGTGGCCTCTTTGTAGACGCTGGCCTTGCTTCACCATACTTTCCATGCAGATCAGCAGGCTATCGGCCATCTCCGGAAGGAGGCATCCATCGAGGGCGCCAGTATGGCTCTTTCTCATAGGTTTGAAGTTCCCCGAGGAAAGGGCTTTCCATTGTTTTATGCGCCTTGGTTTTTGAGGGGCGGCTTTTTCCATGTCTGTGCGCTACGGTCATCCTTGGCGCTGGAAATTTCAGAGATTTGGTCTGGTTAGTGCAAAATTTTTGTTGGCAAAAGAAAAAGGGAAACGGCGAAAACACAGTTTCCCTTGGGACTCCAAGATCAGTAGAATTGTGAAGCGACAAAACACACCTGCTGCAAAGGTGCCTCAAGGCAGCTGTCTGTCTGCTGGATAATGGAGACATTAAAAAAATGTCTCAAAAATTAAAAAAAGGATTGACAAAAGCTGCGGCGTAAAGTATAATCCTTATTGTTCTGTGCGGCGGATGCGTTGTCCCAAAGGATGACAGCATCAAGAAAGCATTAGAATTGTGAAGAGCGAACTGCTATGGATTGGTAAGCGTTTGAGGCAGTAGAGGAACGTTGTTCTTTGTAGCCATCCCAAAATCGCATGCCGAGGGTTCGAATTCTTCTGCTCCTGCCATTGGAATCTTTAGAAGGCAGGGTGTATTTGTTATAATAGGACGAGCCTACAAAATGGCCCGGTAGTTCAGTTGGTTAGAACGCTAGCCTGTCACGCTAGAGGTCGACGGTTCGAGCCCGTTCCGGGTCGCCATTTTATGCTGCTGTAGCTCAGTAGGTAGAGCGCATCCTTGGTAAGGATGAGGTCGGCGGTTCGAATCCGCCCAGCAGCTCCAACAAATACCTGAAATCTTCGGATTTCAGGTGTTTTTTTGTTGCGAATGTGGACTTTTTCGTGTGGGTCAAAATGTGGGGCAGCGGGTTGACCCACACCGTGACCCACACGCGGAATAAACTGTACCCAAGAAAATGGACACGATGGATTTGACCCACGGCCCCGTTTAGTGGACACGCATTTGACCCATAGGGTCAGAGGCACCTCATCTGTGATAAAATAAGATCACCAGATGGAGGTGCTGCATGAGCACAAAAAAACAATTCACGCCGGAGGAGATCCGGCATCTACGGGCAAACCCGTACACACGGTGCGTGACAGCGGACACGATCTCCTACACCCTCGCCTTCAAGGAGGCGTTCTGGGCCTTGAGCCTGCAAGGGTACACCGGACCGGCCGCCTTCCGCAAGCTGGGCTATAACACGGAAGTCCTGGGCTTCGAGCGGGTCCACAACACCACCAAGCGCATTCGGCGGGAAGCCAAGTCTCTGGAAGGGCTTCGTGAGGGCACCCGGGGCGGCGTGCGCCTGCAGAAGGAGACAACATCGGCGGACTCCCCGTCTGTCGAAGCTGCCAGACGGATGCGGCGGGAGATCCTGTGCCTCCAGCAGCAGATGGCGTTTTTAAAAAAAGTCATGCGGCTGCACGACAAGCCGGAACAGTAGTCATGGACAGTGCCGGAGAACGGTTCGCGGCCATCCAGGAGGCGTTGGCGGACCGGAAGAACATCCTCACCGTGAAAGAGCTGTGCGAATTGGCCGGTGTGTCCCGCTCCGGCTATTACAACTGGGTGCGTTCCGAACGAGCCAGGGAAACGAGGGAGCAGAGGGACCGGGCAGATTTTGAGTGGATTTTAGAGGCGTACCGGTTCCGCAGCTACGCAAAGGGCGCCCGGGGCATCCACATGCGGCTGCTGCACATGGGCGTGCGGATGAATGTGAAGAAAATCCGCCGGCTCATGCGGAAGTACCGTCTCACCTGCCCCATTCGGAAGCCGAATCCCTACCGCAGATTACAGAGGTCTATCCGGATGGGCAGCACCGCGGAGAATCTGGTGAACCGGGAATTTGAATACTACGATTTTATGAGCGATTATCGCTCACCGTGGGTTTTCAATAAAATCCTCCAAAAGCCTTGAAAACAAAGGGTTTTTCGCAGCGTGTTCGCCTTATCCCTTTATTCGGTTTCACACAAGTTTACCCTTGCCCTGGCCACTCATAAGGGCAAAAGCAAGGGCAAGAAAATCTCGCAACAGGATATGGCAACGTGTGGCAATCGGGGAACTGTGACGTATGTGCGAATATATTATAGCGGAGGATTTTATTATGGACAAGTACATTTTTGACAAGAACAACGGCCTTTGGTATGAACTGATTGGCGACTACTATCTTCCCTGTCTGACCGTACCCGCTGAAGAAGGACAGCCTGTTGGCGTATGGGGTCAGCGGCACAAGCGGTATCTCAAAGAATACCGCCCAGCCTTTTATAATGCTTTGCTGTTAAGCGGCAAACTGAATGGCTACCTTGCCGATATTGACCGGCAGGCACAGGAGCAAATGGTCACCGTCATTCGGCAAATGTCGAAGGCCCAAGGAATTACTGAAGTGTTGAAAGCTACCAACCAAGCGGAGTGGGTAGGAATGATGAATAATATCTGTTTTGCGGCAGTAGAAATGATTCATGATGAAATCATATACGCATAAGTACGAAAGCGGCTGGGGATATACCCTGCCGCTTTCATGCTCGTCAAAACAGTTATCTGCCAGTGAAGATGCAGCCCTCTATATCAGTAATTGAAAATAAGACAAGGCAGACTAAAAGGAGAGGGAACAATACTTTGCAACTTTCAACCCCATTTTGTTGCATTTCACGCCAGGCAAAAGGATGTTTTGCAAAGAAAATCAAGCAATGCGAAATTAAAATATACCCTCTTGACAAACGAACTATAATTCTATATACTCAGTTCTGTCAATTGAATAAAATCTTCAGGGCAGGGTGTAAGTCCCTACCGGCGGTACAGCCCGCGAGCCGAAAGGCATGATTCGGTGAAACTCCGAAGCCGACAGTATAGTCTGGATGAAAGAAGATTTGCAGTACACAGGGATGAAGTTTATCACCCTGTGCGTGTAAGTTGCTCTGGATTGTTTTCAATCCAGAGTTTTATTTTATGCCGGCGCTATGTCTGTGTCTATCTGCGTCGCCCTGAACGATTTGTTCAGGGCGATTTTTGCTTTTGAGGTGATGGTATGAGTGACGAGGATTATATGTCTTTGGCTTTGCATTTTGCAAAGAAGGGAGTTGGCTGGACGGCCCCGAATCCAATGGTGGGCGCAGTTATCGTGAAAGAGGGCCGGGTGATCGGGCGGGGCTGGCATGAAAAATGTGGACAGCCACACGCCGAGAGGAACGCCCTTGCCTCTTGTACCGAGCCCTCGGAGGGAGCGACTATGTATGTCACACTGGAACCCTGCTGCCACTACGGGCATCAGCCACCATGCACGGAGGCCATCTTAAACGTCGGCATCAAGCGGGTGGTGGTAGGTTCCGGCGATCCAAATCCCCTTGTCAGCGGGAGAGGTATTCAAATACTCCGAGAACACGGAATAGAGGTGACGGAACATATCCTGGAGGACGAATGTACCCGGCTGAATGAGGTGTTCTTCCACTACATCCAGACAAAGCGCCCCTTTGTGGTGATGAAATACGCCATGACGCTGGACGGAAAAATCGCAACCTATACAGGGGCCTCCAAATGGGTCACGGGAGAGCAGGCAAGAAATCATGTGCAGGAGCAGCGCCACCGCTACACCGGCATCATGGTGGGAGTTGGAACGGTACTGGCCGACGATCCCTTGTTGACCTGCCGGAAAGCCGGGTGCAAAAACCCCATTCGCATTATCTGTGATACCGATTTACGCACTCCTCTAACCGCCCAAGTAGTCACTACGGCAAAACAGGCTCCTACTATCCTCGTTACCTGCTGCGCTGACCGTGAAAAATGGACGGGCTACGAAGAAGCCGGCTGCCGTATTCTGCCGGCGGAACGGAAGAATGGCCGCATTGATTTGGAGCGGTTGATGGAACGGCTGGGGCAGGAGGGCCTTGACAGCATTTTGTTGGAGGGCGGCGGCACGCTGAACTGGGCCGCGCTGGAAAGCGGCATCGTTCAGAAAGTGCAGGCATATATCGCGCCCAAGCTGTTCGGAGGGCAGACGGCAAAAACGCCGGTAGAGGGCGCTGGTGTACCGTTGCCCGACTGTGCGTTCCAGTTGAAAAACATGGTTATCACGCAGTTGGGGGAGGACATTCTGCTGGAAAGTGAGGTGGCAAGTCATGTTCACCGGGATTGTTGAAGAAATTGGAACGGTGACACAAATCCGGCACGGCCCGCACTCCGCAATCCTCACCATAGCGGCTGAAACCGTTTTGGAAACTACGAAAATCGGAGACAGCATCGCCGTCAACGGTATCTGTCTCACCGTTACCGCTTTATCGGACACCTCTTTTTCGGCGGATGTCATGCACGAAACGCTGAACCGCTCTGCTCTGTCCCGGCTGGGTACGGGAAGTCATGTGAATTTGGAGCGGGCCATGCCCGCGGACGGGCGTTTTGGCGGACATATCGTGGCCGGTCATGTGGATGGCGTTGGAACGGTGGCAAATGTGCGGCGGGACGATACGGCAGTCTGGTTCACCGTGCGGGCGGCGCCGGATATTCTGCGCTATATCGTGGAGAAAGGCTCTGTGGCGATAGACGGGATTAGCTTGACCGTGGCGGCAGTCACACAGACGGATTTTTCCATTTCCGCCATTCCCCACACCGTGGCGAATACGGTTTTGCGGGAACGGAAAAGGGGCGACCCGGTCAACCTGGAAACAGATGTGATTGGGAAGTATGTAGAAAAGCTGCTGTTCCCCACCATGGGCAGGCGGCAGGATACCACAATCACCAAAGAATTTTTATCTCAACACGGATTTTAGGAGGGCAGGCAATGATACAGTTCAGCACTATTGACGAAGCTCTTTGCGACCTTCGAGCGGGCAAAATCATTCTGGTTACGGATGACCCCACACGGGAAAATGAGGGGGACTTCATCTGTGCGGCGGAATTTGCCACAACGGAAAACATCAATTTCATGGCGACCTATGGCAAAGGGCTGATTTGTATGCCCATGTCGCAGGCTTATGTGGAAAAGCTGAAAATCCCGCAGATGGTACAGCAAAATACGGATAATCACGAAACGGCTTTTACCGTGTCCATTGACCATGTGACCACCTCTACCGGCATTTCCGCCGCTGAACGCTCTGTGACGGCCCTGGCCTGCGTGTCAGAGGACAGCAGGCCGGAGGATTTTCGACGACCTGGGCATATGTTCCCCTTGCTGGCAAAGCGAAACGGCGTGCTGGAGCGTGACGGACATACCGAAGCAACGGTAGACCTGTGCCGTTTGGCCGGTCTGAAAGAATGTGGCCTTTGCTGCGAGATCATGCGCGAGGACGGGACAATGATGCGTACCCCGGAGCTTTCGGAACTGGCAAAACGATGGGGAATCAAGTTTATCACCATCCGGGATTTGCAGGCTTACCGCAAATGCCACGAAAGGCTGGTTGACCAGGTAGCGGAGGTCAACTTGCCCACAAAATACGGGGAATTTACCGCTTATGGTTTTGTAAACAGATTAAACGGTGAGCATCATGTGGCACTGGTAAAGGGTCAGATTGGTGACGGCGAAAATGTGTTGTGCCGTGTCCATTCAGAATGTCTGACCGGGGACACGTTTGGTTCCCTCCGCTGTGACTGCGGTGAACAGCTTGCCGCCGCTCTTACCCAGATTGAGAAAGAGGGGCGAGGAATTTTACTCTATATGCGGCAGGAGGGGCGGGGCATTGGCCTGATGAACAAACTGCGGGCGTATGAGCTTCAGGAGCGCGGATTGGATACATTGGAGGCCAATCTGAAACTGGGCTTTGCCGGGGACGAGCGGGAGTATTATATTGGCGCACAGATTTTGAGGGAGTTAGGCGTAAAGAGTATGCGGCTGCTGACGAATAACCCGGATAAGCTCTATCAGCTTTCGGAGTTTGGTTTGAAAATTACACAGCGTGTTCCCATTCAGATGAAGCCTACCCCCTACGACCTGTTCTATCTGAAAACAAAACAGACGCGCATGGGACACATCTTAACCTATGAAAGAGAGGAAGATCGCCGTGAAAACATTTGAGGGAAAACTGGTAGCAAAAGAGGTCAAGGTTGGCATCGTGGCCGCACGGTTCAATGAGTTTATTACATCTAAGCTGTTAGATGGAGCATTAGACGGCCTAAAGCGGCATGATGTGTGTGAGGAAGATATTCATGTCGCGTGGGTTCCCGGCGCGTTTGAAATTCCGCTGATTGCATCCAAGATGGCAAAAAGCGGAAAGTATGACGCTGTGATCTGCCTGGGGGCAGTAATCCGAGGCTCTACCAGCCATTACGATTATGTTTGCAATGAAGTGTCCAAGGGGATTGCCGCCGTTTCCCTGGAAAGCGGTGTCCCGGTGATGTTTGGCGTTCTCACTACGGAGAACATTGAACAGGCGATTGAGCGGGCCGGGACAAAGGCTGGGAATAAGGGCTATGATTGCGCTGTTGGTGCGATTGAGATGGTAAACCTGATTCGCCAACTCTAAGTAAAAGGGCCTTGCAGTTTTATGATGCCAACCGTTTATGTACGCACCGCATGGCCTTCTGGCTGTGCGGTGCTTTTTGCCGTCAGTCCTTTGTGTAGGCGTCCACGATACGTACTTCCAACTCCCGGTTCCGCTCCATCGCCCTGCGGAGTTCCGGCACTTCCAGCAGGCCCTTGGCGTTGGCAATGATGAGGATACGATTGAGGCTGGCCCCCACCCTGCGGACTTCGTAGATCAGCTTCGGCACGTCAACGGAGGGGGCCTCCCGGATGGCAGCGCCGCTGATACACTGCCGGATAAACCGCTCACGGGAACCCCGTACCCTGCTGACCTTTTCGTTGAGGTCGGCCAGTTCCTCATCAGACAGACGGATGATGATTTGGTTGGTTCTGCTTCGCATAGATTCTCCTTCCTCCGGGGTCATAGGGGTGGAACCCCTGTCAAGCGGTATTGTGATATCACAATACGTTGCTTGCTAAGACTGTACCACTTCCCCCATGGCGTATTTTGCGGGTGCGTCCCCGCCGCCCCGGTTGCTCTTTTCAGCCGGTAAAAAACCGTCACTCGACCCTGCGGACATCGCCCTCCCGGAGCAGATTCCGCCCCTGATTGACGGCCATGAACCGTTCCAGCGTGTCCCGACGGATGATGGCTTTCCGGCCTACTTTCAGCACCGGCAGCTTGCCCCAGTCCACCAGCTTCCGCATGGTGTTCCGCCCAATGCCCGTACACTCGGCGGCTTCCTCAATGGTCAGCCCCATTTTAACTGCGCTCATTCTGCACGCCCCTTTCTATTGCGCTTGTTTTGCAACCGCAACACCGATATTATACTTAAAGCGCCGTCATCTGTCAACTCGTTTTAAGGCGTATTAAAAAATATTTTTGAAAATATACGTAAAATTGGGTTGCAAATCAAACCCAGTTGTGCTATACTCATACTCGATAGGAGGTGAACTTCTTGGACAACGCAGAAATGCTCACTCCAAAAGAAGTGGGAAAACGTATCAAAGAGCGCCGGAACGAGATCGGTATCTCTATGCCGGAGCTTGGACGGCGGGTAGGGGTCAACAAGTCCACCATCCAGCGGTATGAAACAGATGGGGTCAATCCCAGCCGCAGCATGATCATCAACGGCTTGGCGGACGCCCTGCAAACCACCTCGGAATGGCTCGTAGGGCTGTCCGAGGAAAAGGAAATCACGGCGGCGGACGATGATAGCCGCACCATCTGCGAGGGCGAGGTCTTAGACCACCTCAACAGCTTCCTTGACGCTGTGACCAAAACGGTACAGCCAGAAGTCCAGCAGCGGTTTCTGACCTCTACGCTGTGCCTGCTGATCGACCTGTTCTCCATTACTGCCCAGCACTATGGCAGGACGCTGAACGAGATCGACCGGCTGGCCGGGGATGAAGCCCTCAAAAAATCCATCCAGCAGTACACCATCCACGTTGACGACATCATCGTGCCGGTCTATTGCCGGGAGATGGAAGCTCCTATTGAGGATATGAAGCGGTTCCTGGACGGGCTGCTACATATCTTCGACAAAGGGCGTACCAGGGTAGATACAGTTTATCTGTATAACATCCTGCATGACGCCCAAGTGCGGCTGAACGCCGCCAACGATTCCGTGGCACCTTGACAACATAATATGCCGGGAAAACCCGGCAGAAATGATGCAACGCACATCATACGTCACAGGCCCGATTGCCACGGATAGAAAGGAGCATTTCATCAATGGCAAAAGGTTCTGTACGCAAAAAGGGCAAAAAGTGGTACTACCGCTTCTATGTGGAGGACGAGAGCGGGCGGCAGGTACAGCGGGAGTTCGCCGGGACAGAGAGCAAATCCGAGACGGAGACCCTGCTCCGCAAGGCGATGGAGGATTACGAGGCGAAGAAGTTCGTGGCGAAGTCTGAAAACGCCACCGTGGGGCAGTTATTGGATATGTGGGTAGAAGAAGAACTGAAGCCCGGAAACCTCAGCAACGGCACCGTGATGGCCTACCAAGGGACGGTCAACCGCATCAAGCAGCACCCTATTGGAAACCGCAGGCTGAAAAGTGTCACCCCTGACCACCTGCAAGCTTACATCGACCTGCTCAGCTTCGGCGGGACAAACCCGGACGGCACAGCGGCAAAAGCGCTCAGCAAAGGGTACTTACGGCAGTATTCGGCAGTCCTGCAAGGGGCGTTCCGCTTTGCGGTGTTCCCCAAGCGGCTCATCAGCTTCAACCCCATGCAATATGTAGTATGGCGGGGGAAGAAAGAGGAATACGAGCTGTTCTCCCAGGAGAACGGGGATGCCCCGGCGGTGCCCACCCTCACCCATGAACAGTTCCGGGCGTTGGAGGACTTTCTGAAAAAGAAAGACAATCCGGCCCTGTTGCCCATTCAGATTGCCTACTACACCGGGCTTCGGATTGGGGAGGTCTGCGCCCTCACCTGGCAGGACATCAACCTGGACGAGCAGTATCTCACAGTGCGGCGGAGCATCCGCTACAACGGGGCGAGGCACAAGACGGAGATCGGGGCCACCAAGCGGAAGAAAGTCCGTACCGTGGATTTCTGCGACACGCTGGCGGCAATCCTTCGGAGGGCCAAAAAGGAGCAGATTGGGAACCGCCTGCGCTATGGGGAGCTTTACAGCCTGAACTACTGCACCGAGGTCAGGGAGAAAGACCGGGCCTATTACGAGGTCTACACCCTGCCCAGGACGGTGGAAGTGCCGGAGGGGTATAGGGAGCTGTTCTTTGTCTGTCTACGCCCTGACGGGGCCATTGAGACGCCGGGGACGGTAAGCATCATGTGCCGTCAGGCGAAGAAGAAAGTGCCGGGGCTGGAGGATTTCCATTTCCATATGCTCAGGCACACCTTCACGAGCAATCTACTGTCCAACGGGGCGGCTCCCAAGGACGTGCAGGAGCTGCTGGGTCACGCCGATGTCAGTACCACGATGAACATTTATGCCCACGCCACGAGGGAAGCCAAGCGTACCTCCGCACGTCTGCTGGATAAGGTGGTCTGCGGGGAGTAAAAAGTTTCCCTTGTTCCAGCCCGTGAGGGCAAAAACAAGGGAAAGTACATAAGGCTTGAACATTTAATCTGTGGGAAGCCTTGACATATTAGGGTTTCAAGGGGATTTAACAAATAAATGGGAATTTGAATCACGCGGTCCCAGGGCCATCCTCCTGACGGATATTACCTATATCCCTTTGAATGGGAAGTTCTGCTATCTGTCCACGATCCTGGACGCCTGCACGAAACAGGTCTTATCCTATGCCGTGAGCGAATCTCTGGAAGTGGATTTCGTTCTGGAGATGGTGGAGCGGCTGGTGCAGAACTACGGCACCTCGCTGAACAAAGAGACTGTGATCCACAGTGACCAGGGCACCCACTACACCAGCTTGAAATTCATTCAACTGGTGGAGAGCCGGGAGCTGCGGCGCTCCATGTCCCGCAGGGGCAACTGCTGGGACAACGCACCCCAGGAGAGCTTTTTCGGGCACATGAAAGACGAGCTGGCCGGTGAGATCCCCGGTTGGACATCCTTTGCGGATGCGAAGGCATCCATTGACCGCTGGATGGATTATTACAACCAGGACCGCTGCCAGTGGGACTTGGCGAAGCTGTCCCCAAACGAATTTTACGAGTACATCTCCACAGGTGAGCACCCCGCCGGAATGCTGCCGCAATGGGTCAAATGATTTTGTCCTTGACTTGGGGAGCACTTTAACTCAGTCCTATGCATTTACTTGATGTTGTGTTAGACGCTTTACCTTGATCTTTAACACCAGGAGGGAACATGGCCTAGCCATGTTCCCTCCTCTATTTTTTGCCGTTTGACGCTTACCACAACAATTTGAGGAAATACGGAAAGGAGTCCATAATGGACAACAAAATGGCCTCATTTGGGGGTCGAAGGGAGTTCCAACGGAAATCCCACTGGAAGTTTTTCTTATTCCTGATTTTTTTGACGGCATTCCTGGTTTCCGGCGGTTTACTGCTGCGAAATTTGTACCGTTCCCAGCAGGAACAGGCGGCTTATGATGCGCTTGCCGAACAAGTGCATCAGATGGAGAAACAGATCGCGGAGGCGGGGGGCGGCGCTCTGCCTATAGAGGACGGCGTTCTTCCACAGTATCAGGCGCTGTGGGAGAAAAATCAGGATTTGGCCGGATGGCTTTCCATTGAAGGAACGGCAATCGACTACCCCGTGATGCATACCGCACAGGACGAGGAGTATTATCTTCGACGGGCTTTTGACCGAAGCAATTCTGTCAGCGGGACTCCATTCCTCGCAGCGGGCTGCTTTACAGGATGCGGAAACTATATCATATATGGGCATAATATGAAAGACGGCAGCATGTTCGCAGCCCTTCTGAACTACGCAGATGATACATTCTGGGAAGAGCATCCTACGATCCGTTTTGATACCCTGGAGGAGACTGGAACGTATCAGGTGCTTGCGGCATTCTACATAGACGTGTCACTTTCAGAAGATGGCGTCGCATTTCCCTTCTACGAATACACGGGTCTACGCGACGAAGCCATCTTCCAAGAGTATCTCGCTCAGGTAGGGGACAGGGCGCTCTATAGCACTGGCGTCACGGCAGAGTTCGGTGAGCAGTTACTGACACTTTCGACCTGCAGTTACAACACCTCAGATGAGCGATTTGTTGTCGTAGCAAAGCAAGTTGTGTAAGGTCTGGCTCTTTTGGCACCTTGCCTTTTATGCAGCTACTCTCCGGCATGGCATCCTATTACCATATCAGGGAAATGGCGTTGGATGACAACTGGCACAGGAGAGATCAGGAGAGGAATGTATTTCTGTTCTCTGAAGATAATAATCCTTCTTCTGGGACCTTCTGGGTGGGCCGCAATGACCCGGCCCCAGGTCCAGTCAATTGGCGCAGCCTCCCCTTGGTGGGGAGGCTGTTTTTCCGTCTGCTCTCATTTCCGTAATCTGTACAGGTTGGAGGTCTGGCCGCCGTTCTCCCGGTAACGGGGCTGCTTTTCCACTCTGCCCAGCCGGACCAAGTCGTTAAGAGCGCGTTTGACTGTGGAGCGGGAGAGACCCAGGTCCGCCGCGATGGTGCCGATAGCATACCAGCTCTCACCCTCACTATTGGCCCGGTCATGAAGGTATAGACAAACCGTTTTTGTCCGGGCAGACAGATCCCTGTCCCCATAGACATCATTAAAAAAACTCATCCATTCACACCTCCAGGGCCGTGTTATAGTCGCTCTGGCCCCTGTCCTGATTCGCGGGCGGAGTAGTCCCACGCTTTTTCCTTATGATAGCCTGCGTCAGTTGCCGTTTCCTGGCGTATACCACCTTTCTGGCAGCCTGCTCCGGCATCTGGTAAGGTTCTCCGAAGGTAATCCCCCACTCCAGGAACAGCCGCAGCCGAGTCCTCATGGGATGGGTGCCGGTCTTCATCACCACAAACTCTCTCTTTGGAATGGATTTCAACTCATCCGGCGTCATGAGTGCCCGCTCCATCATCTGCAGGGATTGGCTGGGATCGTTTTTCCCCCGGGAGATGGAGCCGGAGAGGACGGTGCGGCTGCCCAGGGCCTTGGACAGCACCTCCGCTGTCTGGCTCTGAGGCGCGAAGCCGCCGAAGATGGTATCCTGGCAGTTGTCGGTCAGAATCTCCGCGCCCTCCTTGCCATAGTTCTTCTCCAACTGCGCAATGCTCTGGATGATGGGAACCAGGGTCAGCCGCCGGGAACGGCCTGCGGAGAACAGCGGCAGGATATCAAAGGGCGGCATGGTGCCCAGCTCGTCGCAGAAGAACACCACACGGTTCTTCAGCTTTCCGTCGTTTTCATCCGCCAGGAAAAACAGCTCTCTCGCCAGATTCTGGATGATGAGTCCCGCCATGAAGTTCTTAGTGGCGTCCTCTTCCGGGAGGATCAGGAACATGGCGCATTTTTGGGAGGCGAAGGTCTCCGCGTCAATGGCGCTGTCGAAGCAGAGCACCTGCTCCAGCTCTGTATCCAGAAAGGAATTCAGCCTGGAAAGCACCGTGGACATGACGGAGGCCATAGCTTGATCGGAGGCGGTCAGCGCGGCGCCGGCCAGCATATAGGCTCTGTGGTTCTCCGGCAGCCGGTCCATGAGGATCTGGAAGCCGTTCCGCTGGTCCCTGCTCCTGGGGTCTACGGCCAGGAGGTCCTGCACCAGCTTGAACACCGACACGATGTGCCGCATCTCCGGCTCCCCTTCCGTCGGCGGAAGATATTCCGACAACAATAGGATCACCGCGGCCAGGAGACTCTCCGCGGACTCGTAGAAGTAGGCGTTCTCGCCCCGGGAACTCTCACCTTCCGGGTTGATAATACTCTTAGCCAGGATTTTGGTGTATTTCTCTGCTCGGGCCTTGTAGGTCAGGTTGTCCGGGTGCCCTCGGGCCAGATCCATGTAGCGATTGATGAGAGTCAGCAGGTTGTTCCCATCGGATCGTGTGGGATTCCGCAGGTCGATCACGGAGACCTGGTAGCCATAGTATTTGCTGGCCACGGCGCCGTAGTTCCGGGCCAGGTCTCCCTTGGTATCCAGTGCCAGATAGCTCATGCCGCTGGCGCAGGCATATTCCAAATTTGGATACAGAAAGAAGGCGGTTTTGCCAACACCGCTTGCGCCGATCATCAGGCAGTGGATATCGTCGCAATCCACCAGTGCTGTAACATGATTTTTCCGGCCAAGACTGCCCAGCACCAGGCCCTGCTGTCTCGGCAGATGTTCTCCCTTCCGCCAGAGTTCTGGCTGGAAGGGTACATGGCGATATGTTTTTTGAATCTCCCGCTTCGTCGCCCAGCGGGCGGTGCCGTACTGCCCGTCACCCACAGTTTTGCTCTTGATATTGTCCAGGGTGTAGTGCTGGGAGAGAAATGCCAGCCCGCCCACCACGATCAAAGCCACCGCGGCAAAGCCAATCAGTGACCAGATATTCTGATTCACGTGAGATTTTCACCTCATTTCCATCTCCATTCTCTGACGCCTTGGGGCTTCCCGCAGGGCGCAGAGGTCCTCATTCCAATCCTTTTGCTCCGGGACCAGTCGACGAGTGGGAAAGCCGAACTCCGAGGAGATCTGTTTCGCCATCCGTTCGCAGCCCTGATCTCCCGCATTGTCGTGGTCCAGACAGAGAGACACCATCTGCGGAGCTTCCATCCGCGTCAGAATCCACCGTACCGGTTCATAGCTGGTACCGCAGCAGGCCACATAGCTGTGCTGCTGCCAGTTCTCCGGATGCAGGGTGATATAGGAGAGAAGGTCGATAGGGGCCTCAAATACATACAGGTCCCCATCATCTCCCAGATGGTGAAAGCTGTATCGCGCGTCACTGCCCGCCACGTTGAGTTTGAAGGACTTGCCCTGACTGTTGGTGCTGCGCTTCTGCGCGTGACGGGAAACGCCGTGTTCGTCTGTTCCGACGAACACGGCGTTGTGATATTTCGCATCCTCATAGAGCGTTCCCGCCCGCGCGAAGTGGGTGATGATATCCCGGTCGATGTGCCGCTGCTTCATAAGGTAGGCATACACCCGGCGCATATTGTGGTGGGGGAGTGGCAGCGCAAAGAGCTTCTGTGGTTCCGCGTTTCTTTCCGACGCAGACCGAAAAGTCTGTCCCTGCTCTCCGCCCAGCAGTTTTGCAACTGCCTCCTGAAAGGAGCATCCGTCGTGCATCCGTACGAAGTCGATGGCGTGACCGCCCTGCTGCGTATCATGGTCGAACCACTCGCTGCCTCGTATAGTCACACTGTGATTTGTGGCCAGACGCTTATCCCGGCCCGAGGGGAGTAGTTTCTCGCCCCGGCGGAGCAGGTAATCCTCCAGATCCACCGTGTTGGCCTGGTGCTTTTGCTCGTCACTGAATAGGATATATTCTTTTATGATCATCTCACCCCTAAAAGAAAAAGCACCCACTCTCCAGATGGAGAACGGGCGCTTCCAAATCGAACGTAAATTAAGCTGGGATTTATTTTGTCCCTAGTTTTTGAATCAGGTTTTTCAAGAGCGGATCGTACACAGTCCGGATATCTCCGAATACAGTTGTGGCTGTTGCTTCATCGTAGATATGCGAGGTTTCATTGCGGGCATCCAGGAGATGGAGCCAGCCTTCTTCGTGATCCAGAATACCGTCCGCAAACGCCTGCTTCATCACAGACTTCGGGCTGTTGATCTCTGTATACCCCTGGTCCAGCAAATACTCTCGCAGTGTCTTCCAGGCCAGCTCCACACAGAACTCAAATCTCTGGATGACACCATCGCGGATGGAATCCAGGCCCATCTGATCGTAATCAACGATGGCCTCATCCAATCGGTGAACGGCTTGGACCAGCTTTTCATACTTCTCCTGCATTTTGTCCATTAAAATCACACCATCCCGTTCAATATTGGCCACCAATTTTGGATTGGTTTGCTCTGTCACAAAAACCAGATCAAATTCCAGGAGGGTCGGCAATTCGTCCAGCTGCTCACGAAATGCAGGCAAGTCATCTGGGGACACTCCGAAAACCGCGATGTCAATGTCACTGCGGGAGCGGTTGTCCCCCCTGGCTCTGGAGCCGAACAGCACGACACGCTCTGCCCGGAACCTTCGTCCGATGGCAGCTATTTTTCGATACAGGTTTTCCATGGCTCCGTCCATGAAATCTCCTCCTAATCGATCAGGCGAACCTTCTCAGTTGACTATAGTATACTCAATACACGTTTTTCTGTCCAGCAGAAACTCGACCATTGCTCTTTAGATTGAAAATTATGCTTTACTGGAGCCTGATCTCCTCATTCTCATGGTCATCCGGCTTGTGCCCCAGAGCGAGTCTCCGCTCCCGGAACTGTCGGCGGCGCTTGCGGTCGATTTGTAGCCCCCGGTGCATAGCGTCTGTCTTGCAGTTGTCTTCGAAGATCCGGCTCATGTGGTACAGGAGCCGGATCACAGACTGGACCACAGTTGTCCAGTTCTGGTCCGGGTGATCCAGCAGATGTCGGGCGTATGGGTTTCCCTGGGCCGCAGAACGGGATAGCCACTCCCGTCCCAGGGCCTCGTCTCTGGAGCCCCCATTTCCGGAACGATACAGACTTCCCAGTGTGTACTGAGCATACTGGTTTCCGCACTCCGCAGAAGCAGTCAGATATCGGACTGCCAGCTCCAAATTCTTCTCCACCTGTTCGCCCTTCAGGTACAGCACGCCCAGACGATACTGGGCGGTGCTGCTGCCCAGGTCAGCAGCCGCAGTCAGCCATCGAAGCGCGTTTTGGACATTTCCTCGTTTCAGATACCACGTTCCAAGCACATATTGCCCGCGAGGATCGCCATTTCGGGCGGACTGCTCCAGCCAGTACAGCGCCTCACTGCTTCTTCTCTGCTTCATCAGGAGGTCGCTTAGATCACACATGGCCGCCGGATCGCCGCTCTCCGCAGCGTGTTGGACGTGGCGTAGGTCAGCTTCCCGCTGCGGCTCTTCCGCAATCCCTTCTTCCTGTTGTACCAGTAGTAACGCCTCTCGGATTACCATGTTCCGCACAGGCTTGAACTCCTTCTGTTTGGAGAGCGGCAGCCGCTCTGGCAAGTGCTCCGAGTAGGTCCGGCAGATAGACTCCCGCATTTCATTCCAGAGGTCATAGGCTTTTGCCACATGCTCATCAGCGGCCAGCACATCCACGATCCCGTCCACCATCAGCTTCACCTCCGGCGGCAGGTAGCCGTAGACCTTTTTCCCTCGGACCGTCCGCAGGCGCCGCGCCAAGGCCTCTATCTGATCTTCCAGCTGCGGGTTCTCCAGGGTCCCATCCCGCATCTGCCGGATCAGCTCCTGCATGGCCTCCGCGGCATTCTGCTGCAGCTGGTTGCGGTACGCTGTCTTCTGCTCATAGATATGCATCAGGTCCTGTTGGAAGATCCGCCGGGCGAAGGCGGACTTCACCTGCCGGATGCCGTCCGGAGTGAGGTAGCCCTCTTTGGGATCGGAGGAGAAGACCACCATGTGGATATGGACGCTCTTCTCTTTTTCATGGAAGGCGGCGTACCACCGCAGGTGATCCGGATGGATCTTGTAGCCTTTGGCGATGTCGCAAAGGCTGGCGTTTACCAGGGCGCGCCAGTTCTCCGCGTTGTCGTAGCCCAGCCGCTCCGCGTCCTGCCGGCGGATCGCCACCACTGGCGTCCAGACGTTGCCGGGATGCTCCGCCACCTCCCGCACCGCCTCGGACAGATTCTCCACCTTGCCGCCGCTGGTCCAGAGTCCATGCTCTCCCCGCAATTCCACGCCGGGGCGGTGGGACACGTAGTCCAGGTAGTTCTCCCGCTGGCTCATGGGCACCGCAAAGTCCTCTCGAGCCTGTCGGATGAACTCCGACGCGGACTCCTGCGTCTGGTTTTTCAGATAGTCCTCATACTCCAATAGCTCCCTGGCGTCAGGGAAGGCCCGGAGCAACCGCTGGATATAGGCTTTCTGCTTTTTGGTGGCGGGTTGACTTCCCCCATCGGAGAGCACCTCCACACCGGGGCGAGTGGCAAAGTAGCGGATGCGATTTGCTCTCCGGGCGCTGTCTCCTCCGCCTTTGAGATATGGTGACATGAATCGAAGGTCACTCATACGTCATCGTCAAAGACATCCTCCGGGAACCGGCGCTGCTGATCCAGTGCCCTGTCGAAGCTGATCTGACCGTTGGTGCGCCGCACTTCGTCCACGGCATAGGCCCGCAGCTCCCGGCGGTTGATGGGGTCCGCCCGGAAGTGGGCGGCGATGGTGTGGCCCATCATGTTCAGCTCCACACACCACTTGAAGATCATGGAGCGCAGGCGGTTGTGGCTGTCCGCTACGATCCCCTGGAGGGTGTCCACCAACGTGCGGGAGAGAAACACAGATGTGTCCTCTGCTGCTAGGTATCCCATGTAGAACCGGAGGGCCTTCTCTGTGAACTCTCCACGGCTTTTGCAGTTGTCCGCTCTGAGCCAGCCATCCATACGCTGTACGACGTCCGGCTTCAGCCAGACAGTGATCTTCAATCTGTTCTCTTGTTCCATATTTCCTCCAAATCTCTCAAAAGGCCATATACGGCGGTAAAAGCAGCCGGAATCCCCTGCGGCAGTAGTCTCTTGCAGCAGAACCACGGCGGAATTTTTTCAAAGCTGCAAAACCGACGGCGGTATGAAACCCTCCGAAAAGCCCCGCACTGCGGGGCTTTGTGGCTGGACCGCCGGGGCACACCACGGCGGTCCTTTATCCTCGTACTTTTTTCGGTCAGCCATCGTTTCCGGCAAACCATCATGGCCTATGCGGTTCCTGTGCTACCGCATCCGCATCTCCATCACTGGATGATCTGGAGGTTCCAGATACATTTCGCAAAGTTCTCCCAAGGTCTGGCCCGTTCTCTGCACACAGTAATCCTCCATCTTGCTCAGAACAACCATGCGCTCTTCCTCATCCAATTTGTAGATATAGAACTCGTCGCTCCCATCTTCCCGATGGAGTACCACATCCAGAACGCCGCACACATGCCGCGTCCGCATATCGTAGTTGGCGTAGACGTTGATCCAATCGCCATTCTCGGTCGTTTCCACATGGGTACCGAAGACCTGGTCCACATCAAACCAACACGCTAGGTAGAAATTGAGGACGCCATCTACCTCTTCAATCTCACCCTCGAGAGTAACCTCTTCCAGGAGTAGCCGCCGACTACCGCACAATTCAGGCACGTTCTGTTCATCAAACTCCGGTTCATTTTTCGTATTTATGCAGGCCCCTCTCAAATCATCATCTCAAGCAATCTTACAGAGGGCAGAAAGGCGCACCGCCTCGTGGTCGAGGCGGTGCGGGTCTCGGGGGAGTTATGCGGAGGCAGAACCTTCTTTCCAAGCCTCCCGTTCAGCCTGGGTCAATTTGATCCAATCCAGGAGGTTCTGGGATTCCTCCATCCATTTTGCGAAGTTGAGCATTTCCTGCCGGTCTGACAGATCATCCATCTGGGCGGCGGTTTCGAACAGGTCCCAGGTCATATTCAGCGTCTCCAGACCGCTGAGATTGACGGGCAGTTCATCATCCGGCCGCACGTGCTCAGAGGAGCCGCTCTCGGCATAGCTGCGTTCTCTTGCGATGGCATCCAGCCATGCCTGCGTTTCCTCTTCCGGGATGTCCCATGTCTTTCCAACGATGCGGATGCATCTCTCCTGCATCCCTGTGTCCGTAGCTGTTCCAAACAGTGTCCACTGCGTCAGCGCGTCCAGACCGATCCGCTCCTGTAATTCTCTGCCTCTCGTGATATCCATTTTGTGATCCTCCTTTTATTTCGTTCCACTTGGGATAAGCACACAATGCCACGTGTGCCTTGGAAAATCCCTTCACCAAAAGCAATGAGAAACAGAATCCCTCTTTTAGCAAAAGCAACCATGCCGCTGATCCAGGGGGGACTATTGACGCTCTCGAACCGGTCCGTCTCGATTGTCCCCATCCTCCTGTACCTCCAAATCCCGTTTCTTCTCAACAGAATCGGCAGCTTTGGTATGCCGGGGCGGCCGTTTCGGCGGTGTGGGCTTGTTCTTGTTGTCCAGGTAGTCTCGGACCGCCTCCGGCACCTTTGCCTCGTAGAGCTGCCGGAGGGCCTCGTCCATCTGCTTCTGAACGGTGGTCCGCTCCTTTCGGAGCGCGTATTCTAGCGCGTCGAGCTTCTCGCCGTCAAAGGCCAGCGTGATCTCAATCTTTTCCATGGCGCACCTCATCCTTATCTCATATCTCTGGGATCTTCAGTCGTACTGAATGTACGGGATCTCCAGCCAGGCGGTCCAGTTTCGGTCCGTCAGCTGGGTCTTGACCACGCCGTAGTGGGTACCCATAGCCTCAATTACCTCTCCGCCTCCAATGTACACGCCGATGTGTCCGCTCTTCCAGACGGCCAGGCCAGGCGTCTCCGGGATCGTACTTATGGGCCCCTTGACTGCGGCATTGCGGTACATGGTGTCGGCGCCGATGTCCGGCATCCCGTTGGTGCCGTACCGGATCGTCATGGAGTCCGTGTCCAGCCAGCCGTACCCCTTGATGAGCCCCACACAGTCCGCCGTCCGACCGCCCAACCACTTGGAGCGGATGACGTCCGCATAGCTGCCCACACCATCCGGATACTGACGGATTTTGGACTCCATCAGAGACTCCGTCAAGGTCTGACCGAAGGTGCCCCAGACATATCCCCAGCCGGACTCCCAGGCATGGATGACGTATGCCACCAGATCCTCCGCGTTCTTGGTAGTCGGAGCAGTGAAATCCGAAGTATCCAGCTCCGTGATCCTGCTGCTGCCATACTGGATTTCTCCGGTGTAGCCATCTGCCGCTCCGTAGGCGATCCGGTCGTAGACCGCCTGGGCATTGACCACCAGGTCCTCGGTGATGGGATACCCTGCTGCGTCAAGGTTGTTAAAGGCGATCTCTTGATCGACCGGCACCGCCACTGTGTAGGTCTCTTCCGTGTAGATGGTCTCGCCGGTGTCCGGGTCCGTACCGGAGGCCACCGTGCGAGTCCGCTCCTCGTATCGGACGAAGCAGTCCGCAAAGTCCCGCGCCTCGGACGGGGTGAGCTTCAGGTGCTCGTCCCAGAAGCACAGGGAGAAGAACACCGCCTTGACCCAGTTCCCGTCCAGGCTTCCGCTCTCCATTTGATCGTTGACCTCCGCCACCGCACTGTCCAGTTCCTCCAAACAGGTCTGCATGACACGTACCTGGGCAGCGTATTCCGCGGACATGGAAGACGGAACAACGCCGCCGTTGAACACCAGGTCCACGGCGGCGTTGTTGTGTTGAGTGGTGCCAGAGAGCAACGACAGCAGCAGGGCGGCGATGAGGATGATCGGGGCAAGGACCGCTGCCGCGATCCATCCCACGGTTTTTCTGGCTTGTTCATCTGTCAGGGCTGCCAGTGCAGCCTTAACTGCCGCGGCAGTTATTGCCATCTTGTGCCACGTCCTTTCTGGTCACTTCTTCTGTTTCTTCGACACAGGAGCAGGGAAGGTCTTCAGAGGAGAATACACCGGGAATTGCCAGCTGTGCCTGATCTGCCTCAATGAAATCCCGCCAGGCATAATTTCGGCCCAATCCCCTCACAGTAAGGAGATTGGGCCGCGCTCGATCCTCTATCGCCAACGCTCTTGCCAGCAGATCCGGGTATCGGTGATAGAGGGTCCGGATCTCCCTTCGCTTCATCGAGGGGCAGAAAAAGCAAGAGGACTTCCCTGGTAAGGGAAGCCCCGCGTTTTGTATCTCCTGGATGCACCGATTCCTGTCCCAGCCCCACTCCATCAGAGGATACGCTTTCTGATATTTCCGATCCGCCAGATCATGGGGTAGGGCTCCCAGCCGTCTTTTTTCTTCTCCTGCGTCATACCCAATCAGCTTCACAACATTCTCTCCTCTGGCCCAGGCATTCTGACATGGTGGGTAGTGGGCACAGAATTTCTCCTGAGGAGCCACTTTGTGTTTGAGAGAACACTTCTTCCAGCCATACGCGATAGACGGAAGGGAAGCGGAACGCAGGCACTCCTGTTCCAGTGTCAGCCTCTGTCCCTGACGGTCTGTGTACCACACTCTTGTGATCCCAGGCATTCCGTGTTCTCGCAGCCACTGATCCATGATCCGCAAGTAGTGATAGGTGTGAGGCTGCTCCGCTCCCGGGTCAGCGAATAGAATCAGGTCCACCGGAACATGATGCTGCCACAGCCCCACCAGCATGGCGGTGCTGTCTGTGCCCCCGCCATATCCAACGATGTTCATATTCTACCTTCCGTTCCGAACTGTGCGTTTTTTAGGGTGGAACGATCATCCGCATGAGGACTCATCGACACATTCCCCCCCATGGTTGGTCCGTCGCGCTGTACGGTATTCTTCTGTTCCGTCACGTATCCATACAACGCCTCCATCGCTGCTTCATACTCTGCGCTTTTGGGCTTATTGTCTGCCCAAGCTCGGTATTTGTCAAAATCGATCCCCTGGTCCAGCACCAGTTTGGCAACACCGGGCATCCCGTTGTTGATGCAGACATACAGGGCGGCATAGTTGTCTGGCCCCACTGGCATCCCGTGCGCCAGCAGTTGTTCCGCCATCCACTCCTGGTGCTGTCCCGTGAGGGTATGGAGAACATCCACCGCATAATCGCCCGGCTGGATGCCCTTGTCCACCAATGTTACCGCAGTTTGAAAGTCCAGGCTGGCAGCGGCCTGACGGAGTAGGATTGGGGGTGCGGCGGCGATCTGCTCGGGAGAACATTTGCCGATCAGGTCTTTGACGATGCCCTTTCGGTCGTTGGCATAGGCGTGCAATATGACCTCGCCGGCGAGGGACGGGTATGGCTCAGAGAGGTGGCTTTCCGCCTCCTCCACCATCGTCCGCACCCGCTGGCTGTCCCCGGTCTCCACCGCCCGCTTGCAGGCGGTCAGGTACGCCTCCGGGGAAAACCGCCCCACTGCCGACAGAAGCGCCCGGACCATGTTTCCTCCTGTTCTTCCGGGGCGCCCCGCCGCCTCGATCAGCAGATCGTCCGCCTGATCCGGTACCTTGGGATAGAGCGAACAGAACGCATCAAATTCCCCGTCTCGGATCGCCAGCACCGCTCTGTCATAGTCGCTGAGGCGGAGGGGCCGTTGGCCAACCTCGTCCATATAGGCGGTGATGCTCCCTGTCATGCGGCGCAGGAGCTGTTCTGTCTGGGACATGGCCTGCTCCTGCCGCTCCCGTTGTTCCACCAGCGCGTTGATAAAGGTCCGCTGTTCGGCGGGATTTAAGTGCAGGATCATGTTTTCCGGCTCCGGCTGTTCACCCAAGCGAAGGTACCGGGCGTAGGTCCCCCTGTCCCCTTGGAATGCCTTAATGATGGCGGAGGCAATAAGGTACATCCGGTCCAGGTCGGAACCGCTTTCCCCCAAGGTCTTCCCGGTGGCAAAGCTCTCGATTATGGACTTGCCGTCCTGATACCATCTCAGGGAGATGTCGGTATAGATCCCCTCGCTGCCGCCGTAATCGGTGATACAGAAGATCTCCGCGCCGCGGGGGATCTCCCGGCCGTTTGCCCACTCGCGATCCATAAACAAATATTCATCCGGCAGGTAACCCATGCCCTCCAGCCGGTACCTCAGTTCTTCAAAGACCTCCTGTGCGGTGCGCTGGCCGGCATACACCTTCCTCCGAGGATCGTCCGGGGCGGGTTCCCAGCGTTCTAATTCGATTGGTTTCATTTCATACTCCTTTCGGTTCCTGTATCCATCCGCGCTCCTGAAACCGCTGTGCAGCCGCAGAAGTGTGCGGACAACAATTCGACAAAAGCTGATTGACAAGCCATAGTCTGTCATTTATCATAGTTACATCATATTTTTGAAAGGATGTGCCCTGAATGGCTGCTCGTACTGCCGAAGAACGCATCGCGTTGATCGACGCAAAGATCGCAAAAAAGAAGGAGGAGATCAAGGTTTTGGAAGCGCAGAAGCAGAAGCTCCTCCATCCTGTCACCATGCGATCCGTCATGGAAAAAGCAAAAGCAGCCGGCCTCACCGCGGAACAGATCGCGGAGAAGCTGGGGCTTGAGATGTGATCCCACATCAGGATAGATAGGGCCGATGCCACACAGGGCATCGGCCTTTTTCTTATAACTTGCGTCTACTACCTGTTACCGTCCGCCCGCCGCTCCGAACAGCTTTTCCTTATAAGACGGGGCGTGGACCTCAAGCAGATACCGCTCGTTGCCGCACTTGTAGAGGCAGATCCCCCGCTGGGACTGGCGAATCAGCTCATACTCTTCCGGTTCCAGCTGAAGGAGGTCCATGTAGAACCGTTTATCAATGGTGCCTGCGTTGAACAGGAACTGGTGGGTGGGGATGGCGAACAGGGGCCGGGTCAGCTCCCGGACACCGGGCTGATCGAAGTCCTCCAGATTCTGTGAGGCAAGGACCATGGAAGATCCCCGCTTTCTGA
>OIDP01000214.1_pt1 | contig 32320 bp, 24 predicted proteins | sample 1581591 | NCBI WGS metagenome assembly OIDP01 (sample SAMEA3882552, study PRJEB24775) | human gut metagenome | biome: human-associated habitat; feature: intestine environment; material: feces | place: Netherlands | collected 2009/2010 | reverse complement strand
GTTCTCTGAGGCCATCAGCTCAGTGTTCAGGATGATGGCCCCCTCCTGGGAGGTGATGGGGGCGGTGTAGTCAGGCACCTCCTCCAGGGTGTTCACCTCAAAGTCCAGGGGCAGGAACATGTTGTTCTGCTCCTGGGCGCTCTGGAGATAGAAGGTGCTCATGGTCACGAGATCCGCCTCTAGGTTGGTGCCCTCGGCCAGCAGCTTGCCCCCCAGCTCGGAGGTGCCGTAGGTCTGCACGATATACTTGCCCTCATAGCCGCCTGCGTCCAGAGCGTTCTCCATGGCAGTGATGGCCTCCTCATCGGCGTTGGAGTAGATGACGATCTGGTCATCGCCGGAGCCGGAGCTGCCGCAGCCGGCGAGAAGGGTCAGGGTCAGGGCGGTTCCCAGGGCGAGGTATTTTTTGAAATTCATTGGACTGCTTCCTTTCTGTTTCCAAAGAGTTGGATGGAACGGCGCTCTTTCACCGGATGGGATGCCTTATAGCTGGCCAGGCAGGAGAAGAGCCCCTTGGCGACCAGGTTAGTGGCCAGGATCAGCAGGGAGAGGACGAACACCTCGTTGAAGCGGTTCACGTACTGCAGCTGCTTGATCATGGTGGTGAGAACCATAGTCCGGGCCCCGGCGATGAAAATGAGGGCGCTGATGGTGACCATGGAATTGATGAAGTAGTAGCTGAACACCTCGATGAGACTGGACAGAGCGTTGGGGGTGACCACCCGGAGGATGGTCTGGAGCCAGCTGTCCCCCATGAGCATGGCTGTGGTTTCCCAGCCGGCGTTCATCTTGGACAGGGAGTTCTTCATCATCAAATAGGGGGTGGAGAAGTAGTGGACGATGTTGCACAGGATCATCAGCAGCAGGGTATTCTGCAGGCCGCTGCCGGAGAAGAGAAACAGATAGGCCACACCCAGCACCATGCCGGGGATGGCGTTGGTCACCAGGGCAATGCTCTCGATGACCCGCTTGTACCGCGGGGGCAAGGTGCTCCGGGCGGTGATGAGGGCGGCGCCGTAGGCCGCCAGAGTGCCCAGGAAGGCAGTGAGCAGGGCCATCACCAGAGAGTGCCAGTAGACGGTAATCAGCTCGCTGTCGGTGAATACGGCGGCGAAGTGCTCCAGGGAGAAGCTGGTCTGATAGGGCCACTCCTCCACCAGGGGGACCACAAAGATCACCGCGAAGATAGACAGGATGGCCACTGAGATCGCCGTGCTGGAGACGCCCCACCCCGTATCCCGCAGGGGGTTCTTCCGCAGGTCCGCCTGGGAGATGCGGGTATAGCGGATATTGAACCGCTCCAGCAGCTGCAGGATGCAGATGCTGCCGATGGAGGGGATGAGCAGGATCATGGCGATGACCGCCCCCCGGTTGAAGTCGGGGATGCCGCCCAGCATCTGGTTGTAGAGGAGGGTGGCGATGACCTCATAGCCGCCGCCCACCGAGGCGGGGATGCCGAAGTCGGTGAAGCACAGGAAGAAGGCCTGAATGAAGGCGCCCGCCAGAGTTCCCAGCAGGGGGCGAAGAATGGCGATCCAGAAGGTGGCCAGGTCCCGGTCCCCCATGGCCTTGGAGACAATGATGGTCTTTTTGTCCACAAAACCCATGGTGTTGTGGATCAGCAGGAAGGCCACCGGAATGGTATAGATCACATAGCCCACCAGCAGCCCGCCGAAGCCGTAGATGTCAAAGAACTGCCGCCCCAGCAGGCGGGTGAGCAGCCCCTGTTTGCCGAAGGAGTAGATGATGGCAAAGCCATAGGTGATGGTGGGCAGGAACATGGGCAGGGTCGCGATGGCGGTGATGAGCCGCTTGGCCCACCTGGGCAATCCGGTGTAGTGGACCGCATAGGCCATCAGGAAGGCGATGACCGTGGCCGCCATGGCCGACGCGGCCGCCACCGCAAAGCTGTTGCCAAGGGCCGTGAGAAATCCCTCCCGGGTCACCACCGAGGCATAGAACTCCCAGGTAAATCCGCCCTCCCCCACCAGGGACTTGCCCAGCAGCAGGAGGATGGGGGCGGCCAGGAAGCCCACGAACAGAAGGGTGATGATCCAGAAAATCCCCTTCAGCTCCCAATTTTTCCGTCTCATGGCGCCTTTCCTCAAACAGCCTCGCCGGCCAGCTGCGGGCGGTCGCCGAACAGGGCGTAGATATTGCCGCGCTTGATCTCCAGCTGGCGGAGGATGAACTTGCGCACAAAGTCGTTCCTGGGCTGGTGGACGATCTCGTCCGGCCTGGCGTACTGGGAGATGGACCCCTGATCGATGATGAGCACCCGGTCGGACAGGGTGAGGGCCTCCTCCGGGTCATGGGTGACGATGATGGTGGTCAGGTGGTACTCCCGGGCGATGGTCTTGATCCGGTCCTTGATGGATTCCTTGATGACTCCGTCCAGGGCGGACAGGGGCTCGTCCAGCAGGAGAATCCGGGGTTTCATCACCAGGGTGCGGGCCAGGGCCACCCGCTGCTTCTGGCCGCCGGAGAGCTGGTCGATGCGCTTGTCCAGGTGCTCCCGCAGGCCCAGCAGGTCGATGAGCTCATCCACCTCCTCCCGGGAGGAGATGCCGGGCTTGTTCCGCAGGCCGTAGGTGATGTTCTGCTGTACGTTTAAATTGGGAAAGAGGGCGTAGTCCTGAAAGACGATGTTGAAGCCCCGCTTCTCCATGGGGGTGCGGGTCAGATCCTCTCGCTGTATCGAATCTCTCCCTGGTCGGCATCCACGATGCCCAAGATGATGTTGAGCAGGGTGGTCTTGCCGCAGCCAGAGGGCCCCAGGATGGAGACGATCTCTCCGTCCTCCACCTGGAGAGAGAGGTCCTTGAGTACAGGCACGCCGTCAAATGCCTTCTGGATATGCTCCAGTTCCAGCATGAAAAACCGCTCCTTTCTCGGTTTCAAAAGTTCTTGTGGGCGCCGCCGCACGTCCGGCGACGGTGTAATCCTAGCAAATTCCAGCTCTGCAAAACAAGCGTGAAAGGTTTAATTTTCCGTTAGAGAAACGTAAAAAGGCATCAAAAACAGGGGGCCTTCCTTGTAGAAAAATTACAAAGAAAGCCCCCGCCGGGGAATCTCACGCCTCCGGATAGCCTCGGTCGGCAATGACCGCTCCGCTTTTGTCCAGACTGCGGGAGAACCGCTCATAGTCGCTCTGAATGATCCCCATGTACAGCAGATCCACCACCGCCAGATCGGGGATGCGGGAGAAGATGGCTGTGCCGTAGATCACAGTGTCCTCTCCCCCGGTATACAGGCACACGTCGGCGTACTTGGCCAAGAGAGGATTCTTCCGACTGGTGACGGCGATGGTGTTTGCCCCCGCCCTTCTGGCCAGTCTCAGCGCCTTCACCGTATCCATGGAGCAGCCGGAGTGGGAAAAGGCTACCGCCACGTCCGCCACCCCCAGATGGGCGGCGGCGATCTGCTGGAGATAGGCGTCGGTGTGCATCCGGCAGCAGAGCCCCAGATAGGTCAGCTTGGTCAGGAGATCACTGGCCGGCGTGCAGGAGTTCTCCACCCCGTAGATGTCGATGGTCCGGGCAGTGGCAAGCATCCGCCCGGCCCGGTCCAGCTCCTGGACGGACAGGGACTTCAGTGCCTCCTCCAGCAGGCCGCCGGACACCCGAACCTCTTTCAGGGGGAGGTCCTCCAGCTGGTCCCAGGGCTTCAAGTCGAAGCCTCCCAAGTGGTCGAAGCAGGCCTCCCGGGCCGCGCCGCCGCTGCGGTCCCGGATGAGGCAGTATTTGAAGTTGCGGTAGCCGTCAAATCCAAGGGCCTGCACGAAGCGGATCACTGTGGGCTGGCTCACCTGCACTTGGTCTGCCAGCTCCGAAATGGTGCACCGGGTACAGGTCTCCGGGTCCTTCAGCACATAGTCCGCCACCCGCTGTTCCGATGGCCGCAGAGAGGCGTAGGCGCCGCGCACCCGGTCCAAAACCCGAATATCCTGCCGCATGATCTGATCTCTCCTATCCCGTAGCAAACTTACAAGGCGGTGCCTGTTCTCATGAAAAGAACCCCCCTCAGCGGGAATCGGCCGCTTGTAGAAGAGGCGAAATATTTTTCTCCAACAAGGCCGGCCCGTCGGTTGATACCAGTATAAAGGGAGAGGCGGGGTCGCTCCCCCTGTTTGTAAAATCGAAGTTAAAGCTGTGCTGGAAGGATTCTCTTCCATCAAGGAGCAGGTCCCCCCTCGGGAAGGAACACATCCCCTCCATCTGCATGTCAGCGGCAGTTCCGGACGAGGTCCAGCCTCCTGCCTTGGGCCGTCAAAGCTGACATGCAGAGAAGCGGATCGCGTCTGCCTGCCGCCCTCCGGCTCTATTTCAGGAACCGCCGCCGGCCTAACGGTTGAATGGATCCCTCTTTGCTCCTTGTCTGGCCCCTCGCTGCCGTGTCCTGCCGTACGGCCAGCGACTTCATGGGACGCCCCTCTATGCCCGAAACTCCCCGGAACGCACAGTGCGTCCCAGGGAGTTTCATAGACATTGCGGCACATGCAGGAGATATATCCATTCATCTCGTATCTTGACGGCTTTGCATCCCGCCATCGGACAGAAAAACAGGGCGGCCCCGAAGGACCGCCCTGAAGCAAAGCATGGTACTTACATCACATTTTCAAAGAACCGGTACAAAATCACCGCAAACTGGGCGCGAGTGGCCGTGCCGGCAGGGTTCAGCAGGCCCTCAGTGGTGCCGGAGATGATCCCCTCTGCGATAGCCCAGGTCATGGGTTCCGTGGCGTAAGCGGCCACGGAGGCGTTGTCCGGGAACGCGGACAGATCGGCCCGCCCGGACACGTCATAGCCCATCTGCTGCGCCCAGCGGTACAGGATGGTCACCATCTGCTGGCGGGTCAGGGCGCCGCCGGGGTTGCTGCCGTCGGAAATCTTGCTCTCCACGGCCCAGTGCTGCGCCTCGGTCATGTTGGAGGGATTGAACTCCGTCAGACGGGCCAAAACCATCCACAGCTGCTGGCGGGTCACCGTGCTGCCGGGGGCGAACCGCTCGGCGCTGACACCATTCATATAGCCGTTTTCATAGGCCCAGGTGATCTCCTCCACGGCCCAATAGTCCTCCGCCACGTCGGCAAAGGGCAGGTTCTCCTCTTTCTCCAGAGTGAACGTGGCCTCCACAGTGACCTTACTGCCGGGCATGGTAAACGTGTACTTGTTGCCGCCCTTGCTCTGGAGCTTCACAGTGTCCCCGTCCTTGTCGGTGACAGTCAGCTCGTCCAGCTCATAGCCATTGTCGGGCTTGACGGTGATGGTCACGGTATCGCCCTTGTCCGCCCGCTTGGGACTGACGGTGACGGTGCCGTGCTTGCTGTTCTCCACGCTGACGGTATAATCACCGCTGCTGGAGGAAGAGGATCCGCCGCCGGAGGGAGCGGAATAAGTAATCGTGATCTTATCATCGCTCACGCTCATGCTGCAGCGGCTGCCCAGCGTGATCTTGTCCTTATCATAAGCGTATCCACCGAGGTCAATGGTCACGCTCTTACCGGAGACAGAGATCTTCTCGTCACAATCCTGCGTCAAAACGATGGTATCGCCGGACTTCGCGGCGTTCACAGCCTCCTGCAGCGTGCCGTACTCACTCTCACCGATCTTGGCGGCAACTGTCAGCTGGCCGTTGAGCACAAAGGTGCTGAAATGCTTAACATGCAGCACCGCGCAGCCATCCTCCACAGTGAAGCCGGAACCATTCAGATATCGCTCACGGGTGCCGTCATCCGCAATGTGCATGATCTCCTGGGGCTCCAAGTCCGCCGGAATCGGCAGGCGGACCTCAATGAGGGTCTGGCCGTCCAGATAGTCGTTGGTTACGGGAATCTCTTTCCCTACGCTTTCGTCGTTGACTATGACCTTCGCCACAGGCTCTGCCTTATAGGAGACATACATCTTGTCCGCTGTGGTCAAATCCGCTTTATCGGCGGTCAGACTCACGGTGATCTCCACCACCACTTTATCCTCGGGCTTCAGTGCTTCCTCTACCTGATTGATAATGGCATTCTGCGCGGACTCCGTCACCGCGTCAGAAACGCCGCTGACCTGCGCATTGTCGATGACCGCTTCGATCTTTTCCTTGTCTTCCGTCTTGATACTCTCGCTTACTTCAGTCTCCGTCTTCTCCGTGACAATGGGATCGACCTCCGTAGGCGCCGTGGTGGTCACCATGTAGGCGTAGCCCGTCTTGTCGGAAGCGACCACAAAGAGCTTGGGTTCCGCATTTTCCGGTACGTAATCGCTGGGATCAGAGGTGAAGTAGCCGCCGGTAACACTGATTTTGTCGGCAGCCTGGGTATCAATCTCAAAAGCGTCCTTTTTGCTGCCGGCAGAGAAGTTGCCTCCGCTGACTGTCAGCGCCGCAAGGTAGCTGACAATCTTGGTATTCTCATTTGTTGTCCACTGGCCGTCTACACGTTCCAAACGGTATACGGCAATCGCCGCATTGTTGCGGCTGGTCAGCGTACCGCCGGTGATATTCACGGTCATGGTCTGCCCCTCGCCCTGGTAACCGTCGCCGCGGGAAACAACAGACAGGGCCGCGCCATCATCGGTGCTGCCATCCCCCTGGGAAGCGGGCTTGGTGGGAAATTCCGTAAAGGGCAGCGTTGCGGTAATCACAGCATTTTCAGCAATGGTCAGCGTACCGGCGCCGCAATACTGCACGCCGTTCGGGCCGATCAGTTCTGCATCACCCTTGATCGTCAGGTCGCCTACCTGGGGATGATAGATGACATTTCCCTCAGTGGATTCCAGTCTGCCGCCGGTAATCACTGTCTCCGTATAGTCGGCAGAGCCATTTCCGGCAACCGCAAATGCGACCGCCTGTATCTCCCCGCCGTTGATCTCCACAGCGGTTTTGTTTGCCTCATTACCTGTACCAACTGTGTTGATACCATAGGTGCCTGTGTATTTGCCGCCGTCAATTACGGCCTTTGCTCCGTTCTGAATAAAGACGGCATAGTTACCGGAAACCGTACCGCTTTTGAAATACGCCTCAGTGCCCTGACCATTGACAACAACTGCAATATTGTTGCTGCCGGAGCCAGTATTCTGGATCTTGCCGTTCCCCTTGCTGTCCTGAACGGTCACACGGCTGGCTTCCAGCCACAGCGTATTGGTCGCGTTAGAACTTGTAAGCGTGCAGCCATTCAGATCCAGAGTGACCGCTTTGTTGATCGTAACTCTGTCGCTGCCAAGATCCACCTCTCTCAGCAGCGTGATGGTATCATTTTCTTTTGCTTCGGCGATGGCCTTGGCCAGCGTCTGATAATAGGTATCGCCGATTCTGACGGCAGCAAATCCCTCTTCGACCTTGCCCACAGTACCGTTGGCATCCTGTCCAAGACCCTCGTCCAGATACTCGCTCACATCGCTGGAGAACGTGCCGCCGGTGATGATTGCATCACCCTCTGCGTAACCGCTGACCGTACGAATATTTCCCTCAAACGTGCCGGCAGAAATCTCCAGCTTGCCGCCGCTCAATTCAATATCGCCGGTAATGGTGCCTGTGGTATGGATCTTCACCGTGGGAATCTCGTAACTGCCAAACTTGCAGGAATCAAAAGCCGTTTGGTTTTTATATGCCTTTATACTCGTATTTCCGATAAACTGAACAGTACCGCAGTTGTTGGAAATCGCATACTGACAGGGTGCGCTTGCCTGACTGGCATCAATCACCATATTCTCAAGCGTCAGGTTGCAATAGTTCTGCAGGCCGATCAGCAGGGTCTTCTGATTGGCAAAGATGATGGACCCGTTTTTCAGCGTCAGGGAACCACCCGTCAAGAACTGAAACGCGTTGGTTTCTGTACCGGAAGACCCCACCGTGCTTCCGCTGACCGTATAGGAGTGGGTATTGAAGTCGATCGTCAGGTTCTTTTTGGATGTATCGATCACAATTCCGTCGCCCTCTGTATCTTTGAGCAGCGTAATGACAGACTTGTCCGCAGCCGCTTCCACAGCCTCTGCCAGGGAGGTATACTGTTCCACCCCCTCTGCGGTTGTGACCTCGGCAACCATCATCTCTTCCCGGGAGCCGACCTCGCCGTTGGCGTTCTGCACATAGCCCTCGGCCAGATACTGTTCATCGACTTTGCTGGAGAATGTGCCGCCAGTGATGTTCAATCCGCCCAAGGCTACATCTACCTTGTAGGCCGGAATTCCTTCAGGTGCGCTGAATTGACCGCCTCTGATTTGGAGAACCGCCTGTTCTTTCAGGCCCCCGTCGTTGCTGTTTCCAACCAGAACGGCAGTCTGCTTCCCCTCCGTCACAAATGTACCGTCATTTACAACAACCTGTACGGCACCGGCTTCTCCGGCCACATAAAGCGCATAGAATACAGCGCCATGCTTCTGGGCGCAATCTACCGTCTTATAGCTGCCGCCATTGACTTCCATTGTCCCAGCGGTCGCACTAAGGGCTCCCTGCGTGCCGGTCACAACAACGCTTCCCTCAGACGACGGCGTAATCGTCAGCTTGGCATCAGGATCGTTGTCCACGCCGCTGCGGACCGTATATCCCCAATTTTGGCTATCGCACCTGCTGCAAGACGTATTCGTAAAAATTCCGCCGGTAATCAGCGTTTCTCCGTTTACATCAACAGCGGGATAAACACTATTTGTAAAGCTTCCGCCGGTAATTGTCGTATTGGAGCCTTCAAAGCTGCGAACAATCGTTGCCCCACCGCTAAAAGTTCCGCCATTAATCACAGCCTTACCGCCATCCTGATTTCTCAGATGAACGGTCATGGCTTTATCAGCTATCTGAAATGTTCCGTTTTCCACAGTCAACGTGCCATAGTTATTGATGAAGCCCTTGTAGCTTGTCGCCTCAGTTGCATCAAAGGTACCGTCGCCTGTAATTGTAAGTGTGCCATTGTTTACGATCAAATTTTTACTGCTGTCCGAAAAGCCAATAGACAACGTCTCACCATTCATGTCTAAAATGATCGTCTTTCCGCTGTCAATGGTCACCTGATCTGACAATGCAATACTGCTCGTCAATTCAATCGTGCCGCTGCCCTGCACAGCGTCAACAGCAGCCTGCAGTGTTTCATACTGCTGACCGTCGACCTCTGCCACATACGAAGTGTCTGCCGCCGTCAGGGCTGCGTCGGACTCGCCTGCGGCCCCATCCTCAGAATTGCCTGTCAGGTCATCCGCAGGTCCCTCTGCCGGATCGTCCGGGATGTTCCCGCTGCCGGAATCCTGCTGCTCCAAAGGCGTCTCGGACGAAGGGGTCTCCTCCGCAAACGCCCCCACGGTCAGCAGACTCATCGTCATGACGACCGCCAACAGCAGAGCCAGCAGTTTCTTACCTGTTTTCATCTTTCTCGCTCCTTCTTCTGTTATTTTCGCCGGAAAACAAAGCTCCTTATTTCCGCAAAGCGGAAATAAAACGGTATATACCGTTTTGGAGGACGCCGGTCTCTTACACCCCTATCATACTTCATGACTTCGCAGAAAACAAGCAAAAAATAAGACATAATATTATTTTTGAATCAAATTATTTTTAGCTGGATGAAGCCGGGGAAGCGCGCCGCCTCCCTCCGTCTCTCCATTGGAAACAGTGCGTATAGCGCATAGGTAATGCTTATATGCTTATGCAGGCTGTGGAGTGATAAACCCTCTCCTCAGCCGCCATATTTTTTAACGTAATATTTTTTCTGTCGTATTTAAAACCAGCAGTTTGAGAATGACACCGCGGTGCCATCTGTTATGTTGCTGTAAAAGGTATAAGCGACACGGAAAAGGGCCGGGTGGACTGGAACCGGAGCAAGAGACCATTCAAGGGCTTGAGCCCTAAGACAGCGCAAAGCATTCACCAGATCATCGTCTCGGCTATGAAGCCAACAAATGCTTATCACAGCAGCTCAGAATACGGCAAAACCACGCAAAAATTCTTCCAGATACCATCTAATTCTTTGAAGGCGCAGGAAACCCGGCTGATTTCTTTGGAAATCAGCCGGGAGAGAAGCGGAATGCAATACCAGGCGGTAGCCTGTGTCCACTTTGAAAAGGCAGAGAAAAAGGGGCAATGCCCACTGCTCAAGGTGCGGCAGAGATAAGCCCGAGATTTCCATCTATGAGCCGATGCTGTTTCAAACAGCTATAAAGCCAGGTTGGGTCTGCCAGACCAATTTGAGCTTGTTTTACATGGCCCCGTAAAAGGCAAAAAACGTCGCGGTACGAGAACACAGAGTCTCCTCCGGGCGGCATCGCGTCGGCCAACTGTGACGCAAAAAAGCAGAAAGCGTATGACAGCAGACGTCAGGCCGGAAGCAGCATTCTATCCCGCCACGACGGGCAGAACGGGAGGATATGGACTTGGTGGCACCGGTCTTCACGATGTTGGGCGGCCTGTCTCCCTGCCGTTCCGCATACAGCAACCGCGATATCAGCGAGCAATACCCCTAGCTCTCCACTGCGCGAAAGAGCTTTCCCACAGCGCAGCGCCGCAGCAACAGCACTTACTACCAGAACTTCAGCGAGCTGCAACTAGAGACCATTCTGGCGGCCCATGTCCAGCAGGCAGTTTTGGGGGTATGTTCCCCAGAAGAAGCGCTGAAGCAGGCCCAAGAGGACTGCAATCGCTATTTTCAGCCATGGTAAAGAGGCCAAACTGCAAGAGACAGATAGTCGAGGACGAATTTATCAGAGCTGGAAGAGACGTCAGCCCGGCAGGACCAGGAGATTCTGCCGCCGTCTGCAGAACTGGAGATCGGGCCGCAGGCTGAAACACGGCTCAGAATCTGCAGGGCCGTCGAGAACAGGAAAGCCCTTCGTTCCGGACATGTTCCTTGTTAGCCCGGCACCATGCATCCAGCGCCATCGTGGCGGAGCATCGCAGATGGGTGTGGGGCCCTTTCACCTGCCGGCCCTTTTGGCGGAGGCGGGGGAGCCGTTGCTCCGACACCGGCCAAAGTAAGGTGCAGGCCGGAAAGCGGTTCCTGCAAACGGAATCAACACGCCGATAAAAGGCAGGCACATCCGTAATTTCCCCTCTTTCGAGCGCCACGCCGTTCAAATGCTTTTGTATGGTCGCCCCTCTCTCAAAGCAGCCGCTTTGCGTACCGTTTGCCAGACGGTCGTAGCCGGTTTTAAGAGGTCCCTGCCGGAATACCATGCCGGGTGCCAATGCTTGCGCGGTCCCGGGGCTTGACAAACCAGAAGATGCGGCTCTATAATGTTTTTGGTTAGATTTGGCTAACTGATTTGTATGGGAAAGCAGACTGATATTACCTGGACAATTCCCCTGACAGGAAAAGATTGTCCTGCGGTTAGCGTTAACTAATAGAAGCAGCAGTGGAGGCGGCAGAATATGTGGAAATATACTGTGCGGGTGACAGGTATGATGTGCGGCATGTGTGAGAGCCATGTGAACGACGCGGTGCGCAGAGCCTTTCCGGTGAAGAAAGTCACCTCGTCCCGGAGCAAAAAGGAGACCACGGTGATCGCAGAAACAGAGTTGGATGAGGCAGCCCTGCGGGAAGCCATCCGGGCCACCGGCTATGACGCAGGGGAGATTCGGAAAGAGCCCTGGGGGAAGAAGGGGCTGTTCGGCCGGTAAGCGGCCGGGACACAGATCAGCAGAGAGAGGAGGCAGACGGATGCTGGCAGAGGTTCTGGCGGACCGTGGAGACTGGTCGCAGGTGATGCCCGGCGTCCGGGCCTGCCTGTTCTCTCTGGAAAAGAGCCCTCTCCCCCTGCCCCTTCGACTGGAGCCTCTGCATTTCGAGGCCTTGTTCTGTGTTGCCGGGACGGTAACACTGACCCGGCGGGACGGATCGGCCCTGACGGCAGGTGCCCGGCAGGTGCTTCTTCTCACGGACGCCTCCAGCCTGTCCGCCGTCAAGGTCGGCACCTCCCTGGAGGGAGTCCTGGTAGCAGTGGACGCCCGCAGCGCCCGGGACAGCCTGGAGGCCCTGTGTGCGCTGCTGGGGGGCCTCTCTCTGGACACAGAGCAGGTACGGCGATGGATGGCCAGCCGGAACGGCTGTGCCGTAGAGGGGCCCAGCACCTGGAGCCGGGCGGTCTTTGCCAACCTGGACTGCCTGCCCCAGAGCGAGCAGGCCCGCTGGTGCGTGTGGAAATCGGCAGAGCTGCTCTATCTGCTCTCCGCCCCAGAGGGAAATGCGCCGAATGTCCTCCCGGCCCCGGCACTGGATCGGGAGGTAGTCCGGGCTTTAGGAAAGACGCGCCGTTATATGGAGGATCACCTGGCCGATCCCCTGACCATCCCAGCCCTGAGCCGCATGGCCATGCTCTCCGCCACAACATTCAAGGATGCTTTCCGCCGTCTGTACGGCCTGCCGGTCCACGCCTGGCTGCGGCAGCGGCGGATGGAACGGGCGGCAGAGCTGCTGCGGGACTCCTCCCTCAGTGTTCTGGGGGTGGCTCAGTCAGTCGGATATGGCAGTGCCAGCCAGTTCACCGCCGCCTTCCGCCGGCAGTACGGTATGACGCCGGCCAAGTACCGGAAGGATGTCTGAACCGGCACAACATCGTCTGTTTTGGTGATACACCGGGCGTTTCATCTGCTATAATGCTTTAATACGCGAAGAGACGGGCTTGTTTCCAGACAGGAGGAGATCTTGATGAAACAACATCGCTTCTGGGCCTGGGGCGCCGTGATCTGCATGATCATGGTGATGATCACAGGTTACAAACGCAAATAACCAATCACGGAAAGGAAGAATCCTATGATGAAGCATTACGTCAGACTGGCCTGCTTTGTGGGCGGTGCTCTGTTCGGCTCTGCCGGCGTGAAGCTGCTGACCAGCAAGGATGCCAAGAATGCCTACATCCACATCACCGCCGCCGGCCTGCGGATGAAGGACAGCGTGATGGAGACGGTCACCGCCGTCCAAGAGAACGCCGCCGACATTGTGGCCTCCGCCAAAGACATCAATGAGGCCCGGGCCTCCAAGGAGGCCGAAACCCAGGTGGAGGGTCAGGAGGCTTAAAAGCTGCGGAAGGGAGCCGGAAAGCGGCTCCCTTTTTCATAGGAAGGAGTACCTGTATGCGAGCAACCATCGTACACGAGAGCCGGGGGCGGCTACGTCTGCGCCTCCGGCAGAAAAACCTGACCTTGCGTCAGGCCGACCTGCTGGAGACCTGGCTGAAGGGCCAGCCCTGGGTCCGGGAAGCCGCTGTCCATGAGCGCACAGGCTGTCTCATCGTGACCTTTACAGGGGAGCGGGAAACGGTTCTCTCCGCACTCGGCGCGTTCACCTGGGCCGGGGCAGAAGCGTCTGTCGCCCTCCCCGATCACAGCACCCGGGCTATGAACCGGGAGTTCCAGGAGAAACTGGTGGGTAAGGTGGCAGTAAAGGCGGCGGCCACCCTGTTCCTGCCTGCGCCGCTGCGGATTGCCCGGGTGATTTGGCACATGGCGCCTTTCCTGCGCAAGGGCCTTCGCTGTCTGGGACGGCGTCAGATCAAGGTGGAGCTGCTGGATGCCCTGTCCATCGGGATTTCGGCCTGCCGCCGGGACTTTGGCACCGCCGGCACCGTCATGTTCCTGCTGGAGATCGGGGAGCTGCTGGAAGACTGGACAAGGAAGAAGTCTGTGGCCGACCTGGCGGAGAGTTTGTCCCTTCACGTAGACCGGGTGTGGCTGAAAAACGGGAACGACGAGGTACTGGTCTCCATTGGACAAGTGAAGCCCGGCGATCTGGTTGTGGTCCGGGCCGGGGGCGTCATCCCTCTGGACGGCGTGGTGGCGGAGGGTGAGATCACCGTCAATCAAGTCTCCCTCACAGGCGAGTCCGTCCCTGTGGCCAAGCGTCCCGGAGGGGCGCTGTACGCCGGCACCGTGGTGGAGGAGGGCGAGTGCGTCCTGGAGGTGAAGCAGGCATCCGGCCAGGGCCGGTACGACCAGATTGTGGACATGATCCAGCGGTCGGAGCAGATGAAGTCTGCCGCTGAAGCCAAGGCGTCCAACCTGGCCGACAAGCTGGTGCCCTATACCTTCGCCGGGAGCCTGCTGGATTTGCTCCTCACCCGGAATGTGACCCGAGCCCTGTCGGTGCTCATGGTGGACTTCTCCTGTGCCTTAAAGCTGGCGATGCCTTTGGCAGTCATGTCTGCCATGCGGGAGGCCGGGCGTGAGCACATCACCGTCAAGGGCGGCAGGTTTCTGGAAGCCACAGCCAAAGCGGACACCATCATCTTTGATAAGACCGGCACCCTTACCCACGCCTGTCCCCAGGTGGCCCAGATCATCCCCTTCAACGGCAAGAATGAGGCGGAGATGCTCCGCCTGGCCGCCTGCCTGGAGGAACACTTCCCCCACTCCATGGCCAACGCCGTAGTGGAAGCGGCCCGCCGCCGAGGCCTGCGCCATGAGGAACGCCATGCCAAGGTGGAGTATCTGGTGGCGCACGGCATCGCCAGCTCGGTGGATGGGGAACAAGTGCGCATCGGCAGTGCCCATTTTATCTTCGAGGACGAGAAGGTGCGCATTCCGGAAGGCGAGCAGGAAAAGTTCGACACCCTGCCTCCGGAGTTCTCCCAGCTCTACCTGGCAATCGACGGAGTGCTCTCCGCCGTGATCTGTATCTCCGACCCCCTGCGGGAGGAGGCAAAAGATGTGTTCTCCGCTCTGCGGAGACTGGGCGTGAAAAAGACTGTCATGCTCACCGGGGACAGCCCCCGCACCGCCGCCGCCATTGCGGCCCAGCTGGGGGTAGATGACTTCCGGGCCGGGGTGCTTCCGGCGGACAAGGCGGAGTATGTGACAGCCCTGCGGCGGGAGGGGCACACAGTCCTCATGGTGGGAGACGGCATCAACGATTCCCCTGCCCTCTCCGAAGCGGACGCGGGCATCGCCATCAGCGACGGGGCGGCCATCGCCAGAGAGATCGCCGATATCACCATCGCCGCCGACAGCCTGTGGGAGCTGGTGCAGCTGCGACAGCTGGCCATGGCCCTCATGAACCGCATCCAAGCCAACTACCGATTCGTCATCGGGTTCAACGGGGCGCTGATCGGCCTTGGCGCGGCGGGTGTGCTGCCGCCGGCCACATCGGCCATGCTCCACAACCTGTCCACTCTGGGCGTCAGCCTCCACAGCATGCGTGCTCTGCCCCTTCCCAAATCAGGGCAAAGATTTTGATCGAAAAGCCCGGCGCACTTGCGCCGGGCTTTTTCGGCTTTCCCCCCTTGACAAATTGTGGGGCTGGTTGTATTATAACACCGTTATATAACGATGTTACAGGAGAGATTCCAGTGGAAGAAACATCTGTTACCACATTGGAAAAAATTCAGGAGGCCGCTATGGCGGAATTCCTGGATAAAGGCTTCCAGGGGGCCTCCCTGCGGCAGATCGTGAAGAATGCCGGGGTGACCACCGGCGCCTTCTACGGCTATTTTTCCAGCAAGGAGGCTCTGTTCGCCTCTATCGTGGAGCCCCATGCCGCCGCCCTCATGGGGAAGTTCATGGAGGCCCAGACCTCCTTCGCCGAGCTGCCTGAGGAGCAGCAGCCGGAGCACATGGGCGTGGAGTCTTCTGGCTGTGTCCACTGGATGGTGGATTACATCTGTGCCCACCGGGAGCCGGTGAAGCTGCTCCTGTGTCGGGCGGAGGGCACCAGCTATGAGCACTTCGTCCACAACATGGTGGAGGCAGAGGTGGAATACACCCAACGGTACATGGAGGTACTCCGCCGCCTGGGCCGGGACATCCCGGTGCTGGACAAATCCCTGTGCCATATCATCGCCAGCGGGATGTTCAATGGCATCTTTGAGATCGTGGTTCACGACATGCCCCGGGACCAGGCGATGCGGGATGTGGATCAGCTCCGGGACTTCTACACCGCCGGATGGCTGAAATTGATGGGGGGATAGCCCCCTGTCTTTTTGGATGACAGTTAGTTTTAGCTAACTTTGAGAAGGAGGTTTTTTATGAAGCAGAAGAAAAAGAGTGATGTGGCCGTCCTGTTGGGCTACGCAGGCAGCCACAAGGGCCTGACCTTTCTGGGCCTGGCCCTGTCGGCGGTGTCCATGCTGCTGAGCATGGCACCCTACATCTGCATCTGGCTGGCAGCCCGGGACCTGATCGCGGTGGCGCCGGACTGGACGAAGGCGCAGAGCGTCGCCCAATACGGCTGGCTGGCGTTCGCCTTTGCGGTGGCCGGCATCATCCTGTATTTTGCGGGATTGATGTGTACCCATCTGGCTGCCTTCCGCACGGCGTCCAATATCCGCAAGCAGGGTGTGGCCCATGTGATGAAGGCCCCGCTGGGCTTTTTCGACTCCAACGCCTCCGGCCTCATCCGCGGGCGGCTGGACGCGGCGGCGGCTGACACGGAGACCCTGCTGGCCCACAACCTGGCGGACATCGTGGGTACCATCACGTTGTTCATCGCCATGCTGGTGATGATGTTCGTCTTTGACTGGCGGATGGGCGCGGCCTGCCTGCTGGCGGCGGTGATCTCCATTGTGGCCATGTTCTCCATGATGGGCGGCAAAAACGCCAAGATTCTGGCAGAGTATCAGGTGGCCCTGGACCGCATTACCAAAGCAGGCACTGAGTACGTCCGGGGTATCCCTGTAGTCAAGATCTTCCAGCAGACCGTCTACTCCTTCAAGGCGTTCCAGGAGGCTATTGAGGACTACAGCACCAAGGCCGAGCACTACCAGGCAGATATTTGCCGGACACCTCAATCCATCAACCTGACCTTCACTGAGGGCGCCTTTGTGTTTCTGGTGCCGGCGGCCCTGTTCCTGGCGCCCGGGGCTCTGGCCGCCGGCGACTTCACAGGATTTGTCACAAACTTCGCCTTTTACGCGGTGTTCTCCGCCATCATCTCCACGGCACTTGCCAAGATCATGTTCGCCGCATCGGGCATGATGCTGGCCAGCACCGCGCTTGCCCGCATCGACCAGGTCATGTGCGCCCCGGAGCTGAAAGTGCCGGAGCATCCCAAGTCCCCCCAGAGCAGCCGTGTGGAATTTGAGGATGTGAGCTTCACCTACGACGGCGCGGAGACCCCCGCCCTCTCCCATGTCTCCTTCACGGCGGAGCCGGGACAGACCGTGGCCCTGGTGGGGCCCTCCGGCGGCGGCAAGACTACCGCCGCCAGCCTGATCCCACGGTTCTGGGACGCCGCCTCCGGCGCGGTGAAGGTGGGCGGCGTGGATGTGCGGCAGATCGACCCCCATGTGCTCATGGACCAGATCGCCTTTGTGTTCCAGAACAGCCGCCTGTTCAAAGCCTCCATCTTTGAAAATGTCCGGGCCGCCCGCCCAGACGCCACCCGGGAGCAGGTGCGCGCGGCGCTGATGGCCGCCCAGTGCGGGGACATTCTGGAGAAGCTGCCCCAGGGCATGGACACCCTGATCGGCTCCGAGGGGACCTATCTCTCCGGCGGCGAGCAGCAGCGCATCGCCCTGGCCCGGGCCATCTTAAAGGATGCGCCCATCGTGGTCCTGGATGAAGCCACCGCCTTCGCGGACCCCGAGAACGAAGCATTGATCCAACAGGCGTTCTTTGAGCTGACCCGGGGCCGCACCGTTATCATGATCGCCCACCGCCTGTCCACCGTCGTGGGCGCGGACAAAATTCTCGTGTTGGAGGAGGGCCGTATCGTGGAACAGGGCTCCCATCAGGAGCTGACCGCCGCCGGCGGCCTCTATGCCCGGATGTGGGCGGATTACAACCAGGCGGTCCAGTGGAAGATCACCAGCGAACAGTGAGAGAGGGGTGAAGAAGATGTTCGGCAAAAACTTTCAGCGGAAATACGCCCTCACCGACCAGGGCGTGAAAAACGCCAAAAAGGGCGCTTTCTGGACGGTCATTGTCAATCTGGTCGTCATGGACGGCATGGGCATCCTGTACCTGTTGATGTACGGCCTGATGGGAACCCTGACGGACGGAGCGCCGCTGCCCGGCCCGGCGCTCTTTCTTGGGCTGGTAATCGCGTTCGTCATTCTGTCCTTCGTGACCCACCTGCAGCAGTACCACGCCACTTACGGCCTGGTCTACAACGAGGTGAAGTCCACCCGCCTCAGCCTGGCGGAGCGGCTGCGCAAGCTGCCCTTGGGCTACTTCGGCAAGCGGGATCTGGCGGACCTGACCGAGACCCTCATGGGCGATGTGAACCGCATGGAGCACGTCTGGTCCCATGTGCTGGGATACCTGTACGGCGCCTACATCTCCACGGCCATTATCGCGGTTTGCCTGCTGGTATATGACTGGCGGCTGACTATCGCCTGCCTGTGGGGGGTGCCGGTGGCCTTCGGCCTGCTGTTCGGCACCCGGAAGATCTCCGCCCGGGCCTCGGAGCGGACGAAACAGGCCGCAATCCGTGTCTCCGACGGCATCCAGGAGGCGTTGGAAAACGTCCGGGAGATCCGCGCCACCAACCAGGAGGTGCGCTATCTGGCCGGGCTCAACCAGAAGATCGACGACCATGAGAAGGTCACCATCCAGGGCGAGCTGGGCACCGGCATCTTTGTCAATGCGGCCAGCGTCATCATGCGCCTGGGGGTCGCCACCACCATCCTGGCGGGGGCCAGCCTGATCGTCTCCGGACAGATCGACTTCATGCTGCTGTTTTTGTTCCTGCTGGTCATCACCCGTGTGTACGCCCCCTTCGACCAGAGTCTGGCCCTCATTGCAGAGCTGTTCGTGTCCCAGGTGTCTGCCGACCGCATGAACGAAATCTATAACACCCCCACCGCCGAGGGAGTGGAGCGTTTCCAGCCCAAGGGCCACGACATTGTGTTCGACCATGTGGGCTTCGCCTACGACAAGAAGAAGGTATTGGACGGTGTGAACTTTACCGCCCGGGAGGGTGAAGTGACCGCTCTGGTGGGACCCTCCGGCTCCGGCAAGAGCACCTGCGCCCGGCTGGCCGCCCGGCTGTGGGATGTTACGGAGGGCACCATCCGGGTAGGCGGCGTGGACATCTCCACCGTGGACCCGGAGGCGCTGCTGACCGACTACTCCATGGTGTTCCAGGATGTGGTGCTCTTTGACGATACCGTGATGGAGAACATCCGCCTGGGCAAGCGGGGCGCCACCGACGAAGAGGTGCGGGCCGCGGCGGAGGCCGCCAACTGCGGGGAGTTCATCCGCCGCCTGCCCCAGGGCTATGACACCCCCATCGGGGAGAACGGGGCGAAGCTCTCCGGCGGGGAGCGGCAGCGCATCTCCATCGCCCGGGCGCTTTTGAAAAACGCCCCCATCGTCCTGCTGGACGAGGCCACCGCCAGCCTGGATGTGGAGAACGAGACCAAGGTGCAGGGAGCCCTCTCCCGCCTGCTGGCCGGCAAGACGGTGCTGGTCATCGCCCACCGGATGCGCACCGTGGCCGGGGCGGACCACATCGTGGTGCTGGAAAACGGCCGGGTGGCCGAGCAGGGAACTCCGGCGGAGCTGATGGAGCGCGGCGGCCTCTACCGCCGCATGGTGGAGCTCCAGAGTGAGAGCGCCCGGTGGAAGCTGAACGGAACAGAGGCATAGAACAGAGATGATTTCAATTCAGCGTTCCCAAAGGCAATTTCTTATGGAAGGGCCGCGTATTTTCAACGGAAAGCAGAGAGCGTCCGGAAGAGTAAACTTTTACAGAGGACCGTTTCCTGGCGAGAACATCAAATCAAGGCGCGTTCACTTCGCATGTGTCTCTGGATTCTATTGTTCGGAATCGTCAAAGGCACCTGATTCTGTATAAACGAGGCGGTTCACAGGCGCCGCCCCAAACGTCTGAATCTGTGAGAAGAAACAGGCCGACAGGAGGGAAGCCACGTCAAAGGGACCAGTTGCAAAAGCCGCGATGACCTGACGCTGTTCCTCAATGCACAACTGTGATCGTACTTGCCGTGCTACCGTCCGGCAGCTGCGAATCGCTGTACGAATCGGACTTCTTGGTGTTCCGCATCGTCAGCCGGAGGAGCGCGGTCTCCGCACCACGGAGATAGCTGAGCTGATGACCAGGGCCGCCAGACGACGCGACGGCAGCCCGCGGTTCACCATCCGTCCGATCCGGCAGAAATTGGCGGGCACTCCGCCAAACAGCCGCAGAACACCCGCGGGTAATGCCCCACGTGACTGCCTTTCGGCCGCTATGCGCCTTGCGGGAGGGGCAGAGTTCCTCTCCAGGCGGTCCGGGACCGGTTTTGGACCATCGTTCCGCCGTTGCAGAGGCGTGTCTATTTGGCTATCTGCCGCCCGCTTGGGCGTTTTTCAAAGGCCGAAGGGAAAAGCGGCAGCAGCCCTTGGGTATTCCCCTCCCACACCGGCGGACCGGTCTCCCTGTACAGCGTCCCGCACATGTTCCACGGGGTTCTGAAGCGGGCGGCTGTTGAAAGCGAGGTTCCACGACCTACGCCGCGCATTCGCCACTCTGATATTTCAGTGTGGGATTGACCTTGGACACCTAGTCCCACGCCACACCATCGGTCCCAAAAGAGGCGGAAAAAGCCATGGAAAAAGTCCCGGCAAATGGTTCTGAAACCAAAAACAGCAGGAAGCTCAGATGCAGAAAATGCTTCTGAGCCTCGTTTTTGCCCTGTATGGTTTGGGGTTCGGGACAGGCGGAAGTGCCTCCCGATCTGGTCCGAGCTTTTTGATGCCAAAAGCCGGGAAAACCAGCTTGATTGATCGCAAATCAGACAGTTTTGCGGTTGCGGAGGCGGACCTGTATAACGCCTTTCAGGTGATAAGCTGAGGCAGAATTCTCCATCCGATACACCGTGCTTTCCAAGTGTGTTTAGCCCCGAAATCGCCCACCCCCGGAGGTCGTGTCCACTCTACGGCGGCTTTTATCATTCCGGGGCAGGCTATGGGAAGCACAAGATCACAACGAAAGGAGGGGCGAACATCCTGCTAAATACCGGTTTTGGCGTCTTGCCGCTCTGCCCAGGTGACGCAGATCACTTCCTCCACAAAATTTCTATTCTTAAAACTATGGCGGACATCATAGCGGATGCCATACTGGCTTCAAACAGCAAACCGCAGTCTGTATAGGCCATATTTTCCTATACGGGCAGAGCAAAGCAGCCTCCGGTCGCACTGACACTCTGACCAGAAATGCGGCAGGCACACAGGGCAATCCGTCCCATCCAAACCCCTTGCAAGTTGATTGGCTGCCGGATCAGAGAGGCAACCAGAATCCCAATTGCTCTATCAGCCGGGCCTTTTATGGGGAGCGGCAATATCTGAAATCTTTACGTTCATCGGCCGACCATCTGCTTCAAAAAACACACAGCAAAAAACGCATAACGGACCGCCCGTTACAAGTTCACGTATACTACAGAAAACAAAAAATGAAACCAGACTTTGAACGGACTTTGGAGGGCTCTTAGTACTGCATAAGCTGCCTCCTGCAAGATAAAATAAAGAAAAATATTTGTAGGAGGTTATAGAAATGCCTGAGCGGACAATCGACCCGGCACAACTCGCATCATATACGGCACATCTGCGGAGGGAGGAGCGGAGCCCCGGCACCATTGAAAAGTATCTCCGGGATATCAGGGCCTTTGCCGGCTGGCTGGACGGCAGACCAGTTTCCAGGGAACTGGTTGCCGAATGGAGGGATCACCTGCTCTCTAAAGACTACGCCCCGGTGACCATTAATTCTATGCTGGCTGCACTTAACGGACTGTTTCATTTTCTGGGCTGGGACGAGTGCCGGGCAAAATTTTTGAAAGTCCAGCGCCGCCTGTTCCGCGACGCAGGCCGTGAACTGACCCGCCAGGAGTACGAGCGGTTGCTGGCCGCGGCAAGAGCGCGTGGGCAGGAGCGGCTGGCCCTGTTGATGGAGGCCATCTGCGCTACCGGTATCCGGGTGTCCGAGGTGCGGTATATCACCGTGGAGGCCGCCCAGCGGGGTCGGACCGAGATCTCCCTCAAGGGAAAAATTCGCACCATTCTGCTGCCGGGCAAGCTTTGCCGCAAACTGCTGAAATACGCCAGAAAACACAAAACCGTTTCAGGCGAGATTTTTCTCACCAGAAACGGAACCTCTCTGAGCCGCCGCCAGATTTGGACAGAGCTGAAACGGCTGTGCAAGTCCGCCGGAGTGGAATCTGCCAAGGTGTTTCCTCACAATCTGCGGCACTTGTTCGCCACCATTTTCTACCGGGCCTGCAAGGACATCGTGCGGCTGGCCGATGTGCTGGGCCACAGTTCCATTGAAACCACTCGTATCTACCTTGTGACCTCCGGAGCGGAGCACGCCCGGCAACTGGAACGTCTGGGGCTGGTTTCGTAGGTCAAAATCAACATTTTGTCACAAAAAATTTCAACGGCCCCTTTTTTCTTACATAAATTGCTTTTATTATAGCACGGTTTGAAAGGAACCGCAAGGGACTCCCCCCAATTGGGACGCACAAAATCAGGCCGGGAAAAAGGATTTTTCTCGGCCCTCTTTTCTCTGCCCCAACGAGGTCTGGAGCGTGTTTTAGAAGCGGATTCTCTCCTGAAATCATGCGCTCCAGGTCTTACTTTGCCCGCGGACGTATTCAAAATGTTGATTTCGTTGATAGGGGGAGGAGCAATGCAGAGAACAGGCGCGGTGTGTCAAAAGGCGGCAGCACCGCTGAAAGCAATCGGTGTAACGGTAAGTGAAGAGAGCATCCGGGCCTATTTGGAGGATCTGAATCACCGAGGGCGCCGGGAAGAGACCGTGCGGTTTTACGCCGCAAAACTGAAGACATTCTACGACTATCTGCCGCCTGACAAGCAAATCGTCTTGAATACTCTGGAGACATGGCGGCAGGCTCTGCTGGCAGAGGGATATGCCCCGGCCACAGTGAACACAAACATCTCCGCCGCTAACGGCCTGCTGGACTACTTGGGCCGCCGGGATCTGCAGCTGACCGGACAGCTGGAGACGGAAACGGCACCCCAGTCGGAACTGACCCGAACGGAATATCTGCGGCTGCTGTCTGCTGCCCGGGCGCTGGAAAAGGAGAGAACGTATCTTTTGGTGAAAGCAATTGCCCTGACAGGAGCCCACGTCGGAGAACTGCCTCAGATCACTGTGGAGGCCGTGCAGAGTGGACGCACACCGGCTGTCTCCGGCAGTGAGCAGCGGCGTGTCCAGTTGCCAAGGTGTTTGCAGGCAGAGCTGCTATCCTATTGCCGCCGGCAGGGGCTGACGGCAGGGCCGGTGTTCGTCACCAGAAGCAGGCGGCCCCTGCGGCGGACACAGGTGACGGGGGACATCCAGAGTCTGTCTGGTGCGGCCCGTGTAGCGCCGGAGAAGTGCAATCCCCGGTGCTTGCGAAAGCTGTATCTGGTCACCCAGGCAGAGATCGACCGCGGCGTGCGGCTGCTGGCGGAACAGGCTTACGACCGTCTGCTGGACACGGAGCAGCTGGCCGTCGGTTGGGATGAGCTGCCAGAACAGAAAAAAGCGGCCCAATAGGACCAGCGGATCCCGCACCATCACCGCCGAGACAGGCCAAGTCGGCTCCATCACCCCCTCCGGGCGCGCCAACATCAGCCGGGGCGGCGACCGGGCCTTCCACATTATGGCCGGCGACGGTTACCGGATTTTTAATGTGCTGGTAGATGGCGAGAGCGTAGGCGCTATCAGTCACTATACCTTTGAGAACGTGCGGGCCAACCACACCATCAAGGTGGTATTTAAGGCCACTCAGCCGATCGCCGATCCTGATAACACCGACGTGTCCAGCTGGTTGAATACCAGAAACCATACGGTTTATCTCGACGGATTCACAGGCGGCTCTTTCGCCCCCGGCCGGCAGATGACCCGGGGCCAGGCGGCGCAGATGTTCTACAACCTACTATTGGAAAAGAACGTGTCTGTCACCAATACGTTGCACAGATGTTCCAGATGATATGTGGCGCGCCTCTGCTGTTATCCCTGGGCATCATACAGGGCTACTCCGACGGCGCATTTCAGCCCAATCGGGATATCACCCAGACCCAATTCGCAGTGATCGCCATACGGTTTGCCAACGAGACGCCCGGTGGAACCAGCCTCTTCTCCGACGCGAACGAGGATGACTGGTTTTATACCCAAGTGACCAGCGCCGCCCAGTACGGCTGGATCGGCGGATTTTTCGATGGTACGTTCCGGCCATATATTCTATCACCCGGGCACAGGTAACTGCTATCGTTAACCGAATGTTGGGCCGCAGCGCCAACACAGCGTATATGGACCGCCATACTGATGAACTGCGGCGGTTCTCCGATGTGGAAGGGACCCATTGGGCCTACTTATAGAGGCCACCAACGCTCACAGTTATGATATGGACAACGGCACAGAGGAATGGACTGGCCTCCTGTAAGCCAATGAGGCGGGAGGGGGCTTTGGCCCAATGTCATTAAATTCCGCTCCCGGTAGGACGCGCGGAGCATTTGGCTTGCCGGCAGCAGCCAAGCGCTGAGAGGCCCACGCCTACTTTGGACGGCCGGCGCCGAAGTGTTTTTAGACCCCAAACGGGCCAAGACTCGAAGGCTGCTGCGCTCCACTCCGCGCTATTTCATGGTTCCGGGTCACAATCCGGATCATACTTGTAGAGATAAAATTTAAGAGAAAATAAAATTTCCTTTATCATAGTTCCCTCTTTCGCTGCCGCCGGCAGGCCAGGGCACACAGGCCAAGTCCCAAAGCCAGCAGGACTGCAGCGGCCACCGCCTCCGCACCCTTGGGCACCCAGGGGCCGTAGCCGTCCCAGAGGGGGCGGAACGTGAAGGGCCGATCCAGAAGCCAGGAGCCCAGCACGACCCCCACCGCCACGAACAGGGGAACGGCCTTCAGCAGCATGGCGATGTAGTTGCCGCTGTACTGGGAGAGAAAAGCCGTCAGCCCGGCGGCCCCCAGGGACAGGGCCAAAATCAGCCCCGCCAGCACCAGCAGATAGGTGCCGTAGGTCCAGTCGAACCAGGGAGTGCCCCACTCCCAGATGCCGTCCAGGCCGCAGGCGGCAAATTGCAGGGGCCCCTGGGCCAGGAACGGAATGACATAGACTGTTATATTCACCACCGCCAGCACCAGCGCAGAGAGCAGGGCAGCTCCCATCTGGACGTTCAAAACGGACCGCCCCCGCCGGGAGGCCCACTGCATGGGCCGGGTGTTCCGCAGCCGGTCCCGCACCAGGGTGGGGGAGAGCAGGAGCACGATGCTGAGTACGCACCATACCGCCAGATCCTTGCCGTACTCCTGAGTGGAGTATTTCACAGAGGACGGCAGCAGGGAATGGGTCATATCCGAGCTTGCCAGCTCCGCCTCCCGCCGGACCATGGTCTCCGGCTGGGCCAATTGCTGTCGGTTGGAGACAATCAGAGCGCGGTGATCCTCCTGGGTATCATAGGTCTCCAGAGTATCCGCCAGCGCCTCGATCCGGTACCAGTTGGTGCCGCCGTACACCCGGTAGAGCAGGGCCTCCACATCCATATCTGCCTGTCCATCAGTGTTGCGTATGCCGTTCAGGTAGTCCCCCCGAAAGGAGAGAAAAGATTTATAGTCCGTCAGCCCCGCTGCCGCAGCTTCCGGGATGGCGGTGATCTGTGTGTCAAAGGCCGTGATCTCCCCTGCCATCTGCTCGTCCAGTTCTGCCCGTTCTTCCGGTTCCAGGGTGGGGCCATACCGCTCCACCCAGTCGGAGGCCAGATCGAACTGGGCCTCCGACTGGGGACCGTTGCAAAAGTGCTCGATATAGAACTGTGGGAACATCCAGTAGTATACCGCCCCCAGCAGCAGGATGGCCGCCAGGATGCCGGGCCGCCAGATCTTCCGCAGCTCCCATTTCAAAAGTTCCATCAGGACACGTCCTTTCTGTCAAACCAACCGAGAGCCAACAGGACTCCGCCGCCCAAAAGCAGCAGGTTCAGCCCGCTTGCGATGGTCTCCTGCCAGGGGAGGACGGCGTTCAGTCCCAGCTCCGTGAACCAGGCGCTGCAGGAGAGCCAGACCGTTACCGGCTGGAAACAGGCAATCAAATAGGCCGCCCACCAGCCCAGCTCCCCCAGAACGGAGACCAGTCCCAGTCCGCCGAAGCACACCAGGCACAGCGCCAGGGCCGCCAGATAGGGGCTTCGCACCAGCGTGCCGCACACCGACGCCAGCAGGGAGAATACCGCCGTCAGCACCGCGCCCAGGGCTAGGGCAGCGGCCAGGTACTGACCCACCGTGAAGTCCCCCCAGGTGAGGAAGGGCCGGACCACCAGCATGTCCGAGAAATAGTTGAACTGGCTGGACACGCTGGCATTCCAGATTCCGCTGTAGTCGTACAGCAGGAAGTAGGGCACCAGGGTGCAGAACGCCAGCAGGCCGTACAGCGCCGCCGACGCCTGGAGAGCCGCCAGGACCTTCACCCGCCGTAGTTTCCGTCCCGTTCGGGAGGCGCAGGCCAGGCCCTCTGCGCGGTGCATCCCCTCGTAGCCCAGCAGATACAGCGTCCCCAGCATGGCCAGAATGGCGCTCTCACAGAGAATGGCCCGGAACAGCGCGCCGAAGAGGAACTGGTGGCTGCCGTAGGTGGCCAGGCCGGCGTACAAATCCAGCGCCGCGTCAGTCTGGGCCAGGTGCTCCACCCGGCTCGCCAGCAGATCATATTTCCAGGTCATCCAGGTAACTGCCAGAGGGGATTTCTCCACCACACCGGCATAGAAATCCGAGAGTTCCCCGGTGTCATACGTCTCGAAAATGTCCTCCATCCCGGTGACAGATTGACGCAGCAAATCCCGGTTCTCTGTGGCGGGTATAGCGTCCAGCCCGGCAAGAAAGTCTTCATCAACCCGCTGGCCCAAGGCCTTTGCCGTTTGGGAAGTCTCGTTGAAGAACGCCCGGTCATAGGGGGAGAGCGTGGCGATCAGCAGCCCGTTAAAGGCCAGACACAGGGCCAGAAAGGCCCACAGGGCGGGCAGGCGGAAGAGCTTCCGCCACTCATAGACCGCCAGATTCATGTCTGTTCCTCCCGGTAGATGGCGAGAAACGCATCCTCCAGCCCCGGCGTTACCGGCGTTCCATTGACAGGGGGCGTCTCGCAGAGCACCCGGAGCACCGGGCCATCCGCCCCCTGTCCTTCGCTGAGCAGGAACTGTCCCGGGGCCAGGGGCATCCCGGCAGGAAGCTGGAATACCCTGCCCTGGAACCGGGCGCAGATGCGGGCAGGGCTGTCGCAGCAGTAGAGGCGGTGATCCTTGAACATGACGATTTGCCCGGCGATGGTCTCAATGTCTGAGACGATGTGGGTGGAGAGAATCACGATCCGATCCTCAGCCAGCGTGTGGATCAAATTGCGGAACCGCACCCGCTCCCGGGGGTCCAGCCCAGCGGTGGGCTCGTCCAGGATCAGCAGCTTCGGGTCGTTCAGCATGGCTACGGCGATGCCCACCCGCTGGAGCATCCCGCCGGAGAACTTCTTCATTTTTTTGTCCGCAGCATCCCCAAGTCCCACTGTCTCCAGCAGGTGGTCAATGCGGCCGTCCGCCTCCCGCTTCGGGATGCACTGGAGGGCGGCGGCATACCGGAGGAATTGCCGGGGCGTGTAGCTGGGATAGTACCCGAACTGCTGGGGGAGATACCCCAGCAGGCCCCGGTATTCCGCCCCCAAGGCCCGGATGTCTTCTCCCTCCCACAGGATCTGTCCCTTGGTGGGGAACAGCAGGGTGGTGAGCATCTTGATGAGGGTGGTCTTGCCCGCCCCATTGGGTGCCAGCAGACCGTAGACGCCGGGAGTGAAGGTCAGGGAAATGTCCTCCAAAGCGGTGAACTTCCCATAGGTTTTCGTGACGTGCTCAACGGAGAGCATAGGAGACGCCTCCTTCCATCGGGCGCCGGCAGAAGCAGCGCAGTTCCAAAAGGTACAGAGTAATCCCGGCCGCGGCCAGCAGGCAGAACACTACGGTGGGGATGGCCGTCAGCCACTCCGCCGTCCGGGGCCAGATCAGGGGAATCAGGCCCATCAGAACCCAGCCGGTCGGCGCCGCCAGCCACCCGGTAGGTCCCCGCAGCCGCTGGCACAGCAGGGAGAGAGCGCCATACAGAAACAGGCTGGCCAGAGACAGTGCCAGCATCCAGCCCAGGGGCATCTCCTGCCCGGTGAAGGTCCACAACAGCATATTTGCCGGGACACACACCAGTACGGACACCCCGCCGAAGCACAGCATCTGCAGGGCCGCCACCATCCGGGCGGAGACCTGGAAGGTCCAGGTCCACTCCCAAATGCCGGTCTGCAGGTTCTTCCAGGTAGTCAGCAGGGAGAGGGCGGCATAGAGCAGGGGAGAAAACAGGAACAGGGCCGGTGCCAAAGAGCCGGTGGAACCGGCCACAAAAAGCGCCGACAGCAGGCACAGGGCCCAGATCAGCAGGGACAAGGCCAAACAGTCCCCCACGCCAAACAGCAGCGCGCGGGGGCCGATGCGCTGCAAAACCTCCCGCAGCTCCCGGCCAAAGGCGACCCGGCGGGGCAGGCCTGCATCCAGAATCCGGGCAATGGCCCGCTGTTTTTCCGCCTCTGTGGGCATGGAAATTTTTTGATTATCCATCTGCTCCAAACTCCTTTCGCAGCCGCCCGATCAGGCGGTAGTATCTGGATTTCACTGCCGCTTCCGGCTCTCCCATGGCGGCAGCGATCTCCGGGAAGGTCTTTTCCCCGTAGATCCGCAGGCGGAACACCGCCTGCTCCCCGGGGTCCAGGCCGGAGACATAGCCTTCGATGGTCTCCAGCAGGGCCCGGTCATGGACGCGGGCCACAAAGTCCTCTGCTGCAGGGAGCTCCATTTCCTGAATAGGAATAGAGACCGGCCGGGCCTTCCGGCGGGTGTCGATGACCTTGTTGGCGGCGATGCGGTACAGCCAGGTGCGGAAGGACGCCCGCTCCGCCCGGTAGCCGGGCAATGCCCGCAGGACTGCGATGAAGACGGACTGGGTCAGGTCCATGGCGTCCTCCTTGCTGCCGGTCTGACGGTAGACGAAGCGGTAGATTTCGTCATAGTAGGTCTGGATCAGCTGCTCCGCCGCCTCCCGGGAGTTTCGCCGCTGGATAGCCCTGATCCATGTCTGTTCCCGCTCCATCGCCTCACCGCCTTTCACAGGTATATTCGTGTTTCAGAGTACCATCGTTTCAGGGGAATAAAAAGAATTTTTACAGAATTTGGGGCGGACGATCCCAAAAGCCCCCCGCCTTTCGGCAGGGAAAGCATCGTCCCCGGCTATAGCCGGGGGCAGTTCCATGCGGAAGCCCGGACCCACTTTGCGCGGCCGGAGGGGCAGAAGAACAGAACGAAGACAGCACTCCTCTGTTTGGCCATGCGGGCCGCTGTGCGGGGTGAATGGGGCTGAGGTGGTATCCATTGCCCGCCAAAGCAAGCTTGCAACCCTTGCCGGCACCGTGTGACGCAAGTCATTGGCGGCTGTTGGAACACGTTTTCCCCCAGAATCGAGGGCGAACCTATCGATTGAGAGTATAGCAGGAGAACAAACCGGTGCTTTTGCTGCGCCGGTTCGTTCACGACTGTCCGCAGTGCGGGCAGTTGCGGGATTTTGAAAGGGTGTTGTTCTGGATATGAAATAGAGGAGATGACGTCTTTTGTGCGGGAATCGTCTGTCTCCTTAGTGCCGCAAAGAACAACTGGGGTGTTCCAGAATTATTTAGGCACGAATGGTTCCTCGGAAATTGCGGCACTGAAAGCAATAAAATGCCGAAATATTTTTGCGAAATTTCCGTTTGTTTTCTTTCTGTCACTCTCTAAAACTACTGTTTCTATGTGCTCCCTACCGCACTGTGGCTAAAATGTGGTCAAAAACGACTTCCCTCTGCACCGAGGATGCTGCGCCAGTACTGGGAAAAGACATTCTTCTAATTGTTAGTCATCCGCAAGGCAGCTCCGGGCAGGAAAGGAAGGGAGCCGTTTCTACCTGAGTCAGTTCAAGATTTGCAGGGCTGTAAGCAATATCGGTTCATCCTTTTGAGCGGTCATGCCGTCCTGAGAATGCTTGGGTGTCTTGTATAAGATTATTACAAAAACAAACGCAAAGGCATAGACTTTCACTTGACGCTACCACAATATAATTGTCGGGTAAAGTACGCCAGCCAGACGTTCTTCATTCGTTCTCAAGTTTCAGCCACAATGGGGCATAATCGGGTATCGCTTTTGACGCTTGGGCTTCTCACGTCCGCATGTAAGACTGTTCCCCATTCGTCATTGCAGCGTTCGGCTGAGCAGGTTGGGCTTGCTGCCTGTGTCGCGGAGTAGCTTGAATCGGCACGGAGAGAAGGACGGTCTCCGATTACAAATAAAGTGCGGGAGGAATTTAAATGAACTCCGTTGGCATCGATGTTCCCAAAAGAAAGAGCATGATTGCCGTTATGCGTCCCTCTGGAGAAGAGGGGGTCTCTCCCATTGAGAACCAACATACAGACGGCGAACTATCACTGCTCCGTGGGCTGCCCCGTGAGACCTGTGTTGTAATGGAGTCCACGGGTAATTATCATTTACCAGTAGCCTGGCTGCTGAATGCCTCCGGATTCTATGTTTCGGTAGTCAGCGCAGCGCTGGCGCATGACTACGGGAACAATTTGCGCCGCGCCAAGACCGACAAGAAGGAGGCCATAAAACTGGCAAACGACGGTCTTGACCACTGGCTTACTTTGCCGAGATATATTCCGGAAAAAGATACTTGATTGATCTCCACAAATCAGTCTCTGCCTCAATCCAGCGCCGACAGAAACTCCAGGCGAAGCGCATCACCTTGGGCCATAAACCGGATAACCACGAGGGTAAGCAGATGCAGGGCGGGATGGTCATGGACGGTGTGCATTCATCACTACCGCTAAGAAACACCAACCCCTACGGCTTTTGGTCGGGGGTTTTCTTCGGGAAACGGCGCCGGCGCCTGTGCAGGTTTACCCCCTTTCATTTTACCGGACCATCCCTTATATTCGGACCAGTCTAAAAACAGTGCCTCAGCGCCTCCTTTCCTATGATCCCTCGTCAACTATGGAGGCAGGGCCCATGACGGGTGACTTCTTCCCCCGTGCAGCACCACTGAATCAGCGGTGCTGCAATTTCTTTTTTCGTGGGATTCGGCATACGTTCCCAGCTGTCAGACCTGGTCCTCCTCCCCGGCGCAGGCCCGCGAATCATGTGCTTTTTTGTTGTCCGTTTATACTGATTTTTGGGCTTTTAGTGAGATTTACTCCGCTGGCTGCGGCGGCGGTTCCTCCAGACGGATATCATTTTTTTACTTCCGGACTGTCCGTTTCTGTCTTTGCATAGCGTTCAAATTTTGAATTTTTGCTCTTACTGCAGACTAATTTTGGAAAATGTATCGAAATTCATTAATTTTAACCAAAAATGGCAAGTTGTCTAGTAGTGTACGTGTCAAATTATATATAAATGCAGTCAGAAGTTTTTGGATCCTGTCAATTGTTTTTCTGATAGACTGAGGTATAAAATGCACTTGTGAACAACAAATAACCATCGTCCATTAGGAGATGTCTAACAAGTATCTATGGGTATTGTCAAAATCAAAAAAGCAAATATCGGTGATCAAGTTTTCACACAATTGAAGGATCAAATTATCAACGGCGAATGGCGTCCTGGTGACCGGATCCCCTCTGAGGCTCAGTTGATACAGCTTTTCGGCGTCAGCCGGGGAACGGTCCGGCAGGCCGTTCAGAAGCTGGCGGGGGAAGGTCTGATCGTTACCCGTCACGGCGAAGGCTCCTTCGTTCAGGGCACCGGGCTGAATAACTATTTCCAGACTGTCGCCCCTATCTTTTCTATCTCTGAAGACGAGATGGAGAAAATTTTTGAGTTCCGTCAGATGTTTGAGAGCGGGGTGGCGGAGGTAGCCGCCACAAAGGCCACAGAAGCGCAGATCTATCGCATGGAGCAAAATTATGAACGGATGCAGGAAGAGGTTCCCACGCTGAGCAAATATGTCCATACAGACCTGGGCTTCCACATGCTGGTCTGTGAGTGTACCCAGAATCCCCTGGCTGTCCAGATCCTTCGTTCCTATGAAGAGCTTTTGGGCCCCTCTATTCTCCATATGACGGAGGTCATCGGCGCAGGCAACGGTCTGAAATACCATCAGCTGCTACTGGAGGCGATCCGCGCCCACGATCCGGTTCAGGCCAGGACCGTGATGCACCGCCACCTGGAGGACAATATACAGCGTTTCCGGGCCATGCATACCCAGGGAACTGAACCAAGAAATGTGGCTGGATCCCGGCCATTGGAGATGAGCGATACGGAGGTGAACAATCGCCACGATATCTTCTGAGTGATCGAGAGAGAACAGAAATTCGAAAAAAGTGGAGGGTGAAAGGTGAAGGTTCTAAAAAAACTTGCGATGAATTTTGAGGCATACCTGTGT